>Ga0256404_1002842_pt1 | contig 36935 bp, 32 predicted proteins | sample RumenRJG_01DNA_FD_185990 | JGI IMG/M metagenome (GOLD analysis project Ga0256404, IMG submission 185990) | Bovine rumen microbial communities from Lethbridge, Alberta, Canada - RJG_01 | ecosystem: Host-associated > Mammals > Digestive system > Stomach > Rumen | place: Canada: Alberta | collected...
TTCTTTCTGATATTCTTTATCGGGATACCCCGGATCTTTCCTTTCAAGAACAGGAATCAACTGTATTTTGTGAAGTCGATGATTGATAACAAATACTTTGACCGTAAAGGTATATCCGTCTATGACGATATGTTCCCATGTTTGAACCCTGACGGTCGATTCTTTTTTATCCATTTTCGCATTCGTACAATTTAAGTTCTTTTATTCTTCTATTTCCATTTCTGCTCCACAATCGGGGCAATAATTAGTAGCAAATCTTTGTTGCCACTCACATATATCACATTCCCAGACGAAATGTCCTATTGCATCTGTTGTTCTTTTCCAATGCCCTTTATTGCGTGTAAGTGTTACGGATGGAACTCCGTTTACGAGGTCTGTGATGGCTTTTAGTTTTTCATCATCATCTGCCAGTTCTCCATATCCGTCATACCATACCATGTTGTCATTAAGGTACTTGATAGTTTCTGACCTACTTATAGCATCATCAATCGCTTCTTCTTTCATCATTCTTCTCCACTCTTTCGCTAAATATCATTATAAAATTCTTCATCTGGTATCCTGCTTAATGCAGCCAGGAATATGGGGAACCCATCCACTTGTTCCTGTAACTCTTTCAAGTTGTTGCATCTTCTAAACCCTGTGTGGAATACCTCTTTCCCACTTGCGGTTTCATATATTGCAAGTGATGATTTCCCATACATTCTGCCTGTATATCCGTTATTGGATCTGTACTCAATAGAATCACCCATTCTTCACTCTCCTTAACATCCTTGTCTGCTCATCTCTCAGTTCCTGAGAATACTCCTTTAGTTCATTGGAATGGATCCTCATATGTTCTCCCATCTGGTTGTGCATTCTCCTTGCATCGTATTCTAAATACGAGCAGATAGATGCAAGTGTTTCGCAAATCTCAATCAGTAAACCCATATAGAAAAATATCTTGTTTTTTAATCTCATTCTTCTCCACCTCTTCCTTAGATTCATCAATCAAAAAGTCATCAACACTTGCTTCAAATTCATACTCCGATGTGTTGTCTTCGTCATAATCGTAATCTTCAACCCACTTACAAATATCCATTCCTCTAAATTCTGCTAATTCCTTCTGCATTTCTAATGAACGGATAGCTATGTCACACACTTCGTTTTCGCATGAAGAATCTGAGCTGTAATATTGACAATCTTCACAAGCCTGTGGAAAACTGTCGCTCCGTGCTTTTAAGCAATATATAACGTCGTCAAGTCCCATTCTTTACTACCTCTTCATTAACTTTACATCCCTGATTTTCAAGTATCTCTAGTTTAGCCAATGCTAGCCCGATTGATTGGCACGTCACATAAGACAAGCCTTTTTGAATCAGTTGAAAGTCTTCGAGTGCTTCTTCTGAAAAATTATCATTCCATGAAAATGGATCGGTTTTTATTTCACTATTCATTCTACGTTCTCCATCTCTGCCTTGTACTTGTCGATAATCTGCAATACATCATTACGCTTAAACATTGCATCGTTGTTGCTTGAAAAATAGTCATTGTCGTAAAAAACATCTAAGTCCTCTACGTCAGCTCTTATCTTGTCGAGAATAGAATCCTGCTCTAATGCTTCCCTATATCCTTTTGCATATCCATTGTCGAACTCGTTTGATAATAGTTGTCCGTATTCCTCTTTAGTGAGTATTATTTCATCCTCACAAGGCTCTTGCTTCCTTAACTGTTTTAATTCTTTTAGCCACTTCGCCAACTGTTTGAATTCCAAACACCCTTGTAAGTTTCCATGAGCACGTTCATAGTCGGCATTATCGACATGTCTTTTAATTGCTTCGTCTATTGTCATTATTCTGCCTCGCTTTCCTGTGGCTCTTCTGATGGTGCTTTCGGCAATTCTCTTTCTTTCTGTAATTCTGGATGTCCCAGCACTCGTTTCAAGTCATTTCCGCTTGCATAATCGTGCAAATCGTCAAGGCATTGATTTCGTTCTTCATCCATCAGCTTCATTTCATAATCGAAATCCTTGTATAAAATGCTCATAAGCGTTCTTGTATCGCCGTTTGTTCCGTTTAATGCATCTACTCCCTTATAGGGTTTTCTACTCAATGCCCTCATCATTGACAAACTCCATAGTGTAATTTCGGGTTGTATGGCATTGAGGAAGTACGCCAACTGGTCATCTGACATATTTCTGATATGGTCTATGTATCTCATTCCTTATCCTCGCTTTCTATCAGCTTGTCGAGGATTGCCAAACAATCTTCGTATTCGCTTATATTTCTGTCGGGGTAGTTATAAATTTTATCTTCTATTTCCGCTCTTGCCTGTTTAACCTTTTCTAGTGGGATTGTCTCGCCTTGGATTATTTCAATATCTTTCAATGCCACTCGTTCAATTTTTGACATTTCATCAATCAATGTATCGCATACAACATAGACTATATCTTCCATTGTGTCGTGATGTATCGGCTCATTTCCATATCTACCTAGAGGTAACTCTTTCCAACAGTTAGAACGTACCCCACTATTAACTATTCGATATACAAAACCTCTTTCAAGGTCAGAAACGTGCTTTATTCTGCACCGCTTACCAAATAAATCTATTGGTGGCATATTGTATTCACTCATTTTTCACACCCTCCCATTTCTGCTCCACATGATCCAATGCCTTTTACGTCTTACAAGTAATGATTTCTATTAGAGGACAAGTATCATTTCTTCTACCGTCTGAACAATCTACTCTTATTTTTCTAAATCTTTCCTTCTCAACCGCCTACGATTATACGCATCCTTAAATGCCTTTACTTCGATCTCAGCCGCCCTTTTCTCCTCTTTGTACTTCTCTACCGCTCTATCCCAATGTCTTTTTTCTTGGTTATGTTTTTTAACCCTCTCTTTTTCTTCTGGAGTGTACATTTCAAAGGCTCGACGTTCTTCGATAAACAGACCATCTTCATTTAATCCCGTTGTCGTGTAGTATTGTTCTCCTAGCTTTCGAATTATTTCTTCTCGGTTATTCATAGATTACTCCTGATCTCTCACATATATAATTATATATAAACATACATATACTTATATGTATATGTATACATATACTTATATATATACATATATTACCACTTTTTTCCTTTATTTTCAATGGATTCGCACTGGTTATTAAGAATGAGAGCCTATGAACAATTCTTATTCATAGGCTCTAGTTGATTAAGGTGCGGATATAGAATTTACGATTGTGTTTACCATCTGTTTTGCGTTGTCATTCTCTGGAATAAAGAAGTTTATCATTACAGGTGTTTTCCCTGCGTCAAAACAATAGCGAATACTGTGGGCTTGCGATTTTAGAAATCCCATCGAGTTCTTAGCTGCGGTGCTTCTCCCAAAGATGTTATCCGTTATATCGAAACGGGTACACATCTTCTCACCAAGTTTTGCTTCATAATCTGTATCATTAACCATTTCATCGTACCTAAAATCACTTTCTGATACCGTCTGAGAAAATAATGGAACCAGTAAACGCCCCTCTACGCCCCTTGCATAATCATTGTGTTCCTTTATGTTTGGCGTAATCTTTCCATCAAGGAACTCTATTACCATTCCTGCATATGGCGAATCTGGGCTCTCAGGTGCTTTGATATAAGTCATTCCATTTTTGTCCTTTTTTACAGTCCAATTACCAGGATAATTAAACGATACCCCGTCTTGCTTGAATGTTTTCATTTCTACTGCCAGATCCTCTTGTGTAGGTGTGTAGACATTCATGGTCTCAAGAATACCATTCATCAAATTCATGATGTCATTTCCGCTTTTTGTCTGCGACAACCCGACAATCATCAATCCTTTTCCATTTATGGTAGTGTAGTAGCCATATTCCTCAACGACAATGTTTTTGTTTGTGCTATTATCCAAAAACCACAGTTCTCCGACTTCTGCTGCTACATTGTAATTTCCAACTGTCATTTCTGTTTTTGAGGCTGCACCATAATTCGATACAATTCGCTCCTCAATCTTATCCTGTTCGCCTTTTAATCTAGCCTTTAGGTGGTACATATTTGTCATAGCGGAATGATTCCATACCGCTATTCCATCTGCAAACGTTCCTTCAATAAGGCTTACTGACACTTGTGTTGTGTCATTCTCGTCTTTACTTCGAACATATACATTGTCATTCCCATACTCTATCTGATACCCTTCTGGCACACGAAATGTATATCCGTGAGACTTGTTTATTAAGGAAACGTTCTTTTCTTCCTGCCCCTTACCTATGGTCTTTGCCCCCGATTTCAGTGAATATGAACCATCTTCGTTCTGAGAAAGATCCTCAGTCTTTGCGAGTGCGGTGTTAGAGATTGATTCTGGGTTATCAATTTTGGGCGAAGTCACTGTACTATATTCTTCTTTTTTCCCTATGGTAACTGTTTCTGTTTTTTCCTTGTCTGATCCACCCTTTTTCTTAGAGTCTTTTTTTGAGCCTGTTGCCATTCCGATTATAATTAGCAAAACAATCAAAACTATAAATGCTATGACAACATATTTTATCTTGCTCTTAATCCAAGTTCCTACCTTTTTCATAACTATACTTTCCTTTGATTATTACAGTAATTAAGGCTCCAACTTATGTGGAGCCTTTTATTTGATTGTATCCCTGAAAATATCCTAATTCTTCTTAGGGTTTGAAAAATCCTGTATTTCCAAAGTATCCATAATATGTGTAACCACTTAGACTTGTCTTGTGTCCTCTCCAATAGGCCACGGAATTGTCTGTAATTGTTGTTCTCTTACCACCCATGATAGCCTTCATTTCTGCAACGTCAGTTTCGCTTGGCGTAACAAGAGTACTGGAATCCCACTTAAAGGCTTTGACTATTATATTTTTGTAGGGCACCTGAATGGCGTGGGATTTATCTGGTAATTCATCACCGATATTCTTTCCTGTCTTTGATGCACTTTCCTCACTTAGGACACGCCCGCAAATTCTCTCATACTCGGTCAATGCACCATCCCATAAATAGTGACTGTTTGGGTTCGCTAAAAGGTTGGTTAATGTGGACTGCTCCACAGCAACTCCATTACCGCCACCTTCATGGTTACAGATTGCTTCTACAATCGAGGTCCATGCAGCTCCATCTTCATGGTGTGCGGTGTTATACAGGATATAGAAGAAATCAATATTTGGTCCGTAATTTACAATGCCATCTTGCCATATTTCACTTCCCTCTATCGTTGGGTAAGGATTCCTACAAAATACCTCGAACATATTACTATTCGTTACAATTACTGGCCCCATTTCTGGATTACCACCCGTGTGAATCCACATAAGGTTTCCATTATCATCTTTGCCGAGGTAGATTCCTGTGTGCTGTTCTGCTGCATTTCTAGTAACACCTATATCTCCAGGCTTTAATTCACTTGCACTAATATGCTGTAATCCCATAATCGTACTTGTGCTATTCAGACTCCCTGCATAAGAGTTATCGTTAAATGCAGTCCAATTCGTCCAATATACAAATCCAGAGCAGTCTAATCCTTTTCGTGTCCTTCCTCTGTGATCTGGAACTGTCTGAGAGCCCCAGTCCTCGTTCCACCCTGGTCCACTTGGTTTACCACCGTAGTAGTATGGCACCATTCCAGAAATAGATAGGGCTGTTTTTATTACTTGTTGTCGATTCTTTGATGCTCCTTGATTCGCTGCTCTTTGTACATACGCATTGATTTCATCATCGGTCAATGTTCTCGCTACCGAACTTACACTTCCATCTCCAGACAGAGTGTTTGCTCCATCCATCTGTGAAGAGATTGTCTTGTAATAGTTGTTATACATTTGCTCGTTGGTGATATGCGTTGTATGTTGAACTCCGTTTGTATCCGTCCATGTGTTATTGGCCAGTTCCTTTGTTGTGCCATCAGAGATTGCCTTCTGTGTTTTCTCGTCATATCCGTCATATACTCTTGATGTCTGACTATGTTCATAGGTTGCATCTTTATCTAGGTCAAAGATGTCAAATACATCTGTACTTTGGAATGGCTGTAAGGTTACTGTGAGAAAGAAGCGATCCCATTCATCTGGATACACAACTTTACAGGTGTTGTTTATATCAATTCCTTGGGCACCTTCTCCCCATCCCCCTTGCGTTGCAGCAGGGAGGTCAAAGCCATTCCATTCAATACTTCCTTTTATATCAGGGAAGTAGTTTTTCATGGTTGCTGGATAAATGTTGTCGTATTTCTGAGATTGCTTAATGATTTTGTCCGCTTCTGCCTTTGCAAGGGCATCAATCTTGTTTCTTTTACCTTGGAATGAGGATACCTTTGTATTACCGTTTCCATCTGTCTCGGTATAAAGCTCAGAATCGGTATATGGTGCGTATTGAACCCCAACTTCATGGGTTTTTCCGTTCGGCACTAATATTTTTACGTTCTTCCATTCATCTGGCAGGTAAACAGGAATGACTTCACTATATGTTGCACTTCCTTCCTCTGCGTGTTTTATACTTGTGACTGAGAAATTTAACGTGAACTCAAAACCGCCCTTAAATCCTGTTGCATCATACAATGCAATTAGATTTTGAATCTTGTCATTATCTTCATAGAGCTGTTTCTGTGCTTTCAGACAAGCCCGATCCACTGCTGCCTGCTTAATTTTACTTAGGCTATAATTTTTCTTTACAATATACTTGTCTTTTACCGCCATATGTTTTTGCAGTAGAGCTGTTTCTGTGTCCTTGCTAAAGTTTCCATTCTTATCTGCTGAGTAGTAGGTGGCTTTGCCACTTATTTTTACAACTTCTTTTAAGATAGAAGCATCACGGTTTGTAAAGACAACGTTTTGCCCTCCGCATTGCAGTGTTACCGAATAATCTCCTAGATTGTAAACATCTTTTCCAGTTGCTCGACCTCCATGAGGATTTCCGTCAGCAGGATGCTTTCCAAGTAACACTTGTCTTGCAAATTTATACTGATCGTCTACCAAAAACGTGTAAAGATTCACATTGTAGGCTTCAAGTGCAGGAAGATAGAAGTGTTTTGCATCATACGGTACTTGTCCGTGGGTTCCATCCGTTCCACTATTTCCGAATCTTCCCCATTCTTGAAAGTATTTTCCTGGCTTTGCTGTGGTAGAGTCACCCATTCCTTTCATAGCCTCGTCATAGGCTGTTTTTATCTGTCTATCTTTTAGATAATTCAGATCCTTAGAATCAAAACCTTGAATCGTTGATAGGTTATCCGAATAGACATCCTGCAATTCTTCTTTTGTAGGCATATAGTTAAAACCTATGCCTGTAAAGAATTTATTATCTTCCTTTGCTTTTTCGTTTGTGTATTTCACTGCTGACTGTATTAACTTTGCATTTGGGGAATGTGCTGATAGGTAAGCCAGATAGTTTATAAAATCCAGCCTTTTTAACGTGACATCTTTTTGGTCATAGTCTTTAACTGTTACTGGTTTCCAATCAATGACATTATTGAGTCCTTTTGTTGCTGGATCGATTTTCTGTGTGTCATATTTTAGTAATTTATCTGCGTTCTTATCTAGGATTTGCTCCAAATTCGCAATGTTGGAATTCATGTAGTCGTTATCGTAGGTTGCGTATCCTGCTGCCAGTACGGTATTATTCTTCGCCGCAAATGGATTCCCCTGCTTATCAAAGTTCTCTAGGGTTAGCTGTGCATCTATTTTGTATGCGTGAGGATTTCCATACATATCCTTGTAATATAATTTTCCATTTTCGTCTGTGACAGCCGATAAATCTCCCGATATAATCCTGTCCGAAAGTTGGGTTCGTCTCCATGCTAAGGTTTTTTCACAATACTTGTCGAAGGTTCCATACAGATCCTCCATGGCTGATTTATAATCATGGGCATTATCATACCTCTGACGCTCTTGCAAGAATTCCGCATCCGTCATATTGAGGTTCTTCTGCTCTCTTGTGGTTTCTTCATACCACTTCTTCACCGCATCCGTTCCGTCTGCAAGTTTTCCCTCAGCCCAACTGAGTCCATATAAGGCTTCTGCACCAAACTTCTGAATATAGTCTAGTCCTTTTCCCCAGATCCCTTCTCCGTTGTCGGATACGCTTTCTAGGTATTGTGCCTGGTCTTCCGTAACCTTTTGAAGCATTCTTGGTAGATTTGCAAGGTTTGTAAGCAGGATCAAAATAATCGCCATTGGCATAAGAGCACCCATGACTCCAAAAAAGAGTAATGCAAAAGGGGCTATCAATACAGCTTTCAATCCTTTTTCGCTTTTTCCTGCATCAGCCTCGTCGCTCGCTGTTTCAACTGCTGCCTTAATCGCATCTTTCGCAGCCATGACTACCGTTCCGACTCCCGCTGTTGCTGCCCCTGCTGCTGCCCCTGCTGCTGCTTCGGCAGCTTTAGCACCCGCCTCAGCCCCTGCCTCTGCTCCCTTTTCGGCGGCTTTGGCACCTGCTTCGACTCCTTTTTCAGCGGCTTTTCCACCTGCTTCGGCTCCTTTTTCAGCCCCAATGTTTCCATTGTTCATTGCTTGGTTTTGAATTTGCTGATTCTTGCTTGGCTTTGCGTCTTCTGGCTTATTATTTTTGCTTTCTTTATATTTATCTAATTTGGCTTTCAGATCCTTGGCATCATCGAATGCGTCTTTTACTTTTCTTAGATTATCCTTTGTTTCTTCTATCGAATCATACACCCCATCTGCATTAGGGCCATCATCATTATCTTCATTTGACATTGCATTCTCTTCAAGGCCTTTTCCTATGTCTGCATAGCTGGAGCCTTTACTTGGCATTACGTTTTTCATATTATTCAAGGATTCTATTGCATCCGATATATTCTTTTTATTGTCAGCCATATTCCTAACTCTCCTTACACTCTCAGGCTTTTATTCTTTTCTTTTCTCCTCCTACTCTATTTATACTGATTTTCACTTCCCAATTCGTATCCATACACAAAAAAACACAACTCCGAGAGCTTTTCTCGGAATTGTGTTCTTTTTTTATTGGTTGTCTTTTTTGTCGGTTTTGTCGATTTTGTCGAGTCGGTTGATATGAAGTTTTTTATTCACAGGCTCTCGTGTCTTAATTTCACTAGGAGCACCGTTCATTTCCTTATCCTTTACATCAACTACTGCATATGTGTGATCGTCAATAGTTATTGTGTCTACGTCTGCACCTGTTATTTCATACTTGTTGCAGTCGTAAAGTCTAGTGGTTCTCATATCGTTTGTTTCAATGTCTGCATAACCATTTTCTTCCAGATTGCTATAATCTGCTGATGCGACATCAATATGCAGTCCTTCTGGTGTTACTTTATTTACGCCTGCTGCATCTTCAAAGGCACCGATTGTTTTCTCAGACATAACACCTTCTCCAACATACGCAAAATCGTCATAGTCTTTTGAAATGCCATAATCGGATAGTTTGTCATTACCGATGTCGAATCCAATCTCGTGACCGTCATGTTCTCCAGTTATGCTTGCTGTGTATGTGGATTCATCATATTCCATGTGATAACCCTGATCTTCAAGTGCTGCCATATCTTTTGCATCAATCTGGATTGCATTACTCCCGTCTAGGCTACTGAAGTAGAAGCTCTCTGTTCCACTATCGTAATTTAGAATTGGTTCTTCATCATCAAACTGTGACTGATAATTTGGACCATACAGAGCCTTTGCTACCTGAGAACGTAACTCGTCTGGTGTTGCCTGTACCATTGCTGCAACATGGATTCCGTTATCTGTTTCTGTGATTGCACAATCATCAATGCTTGGTAATGCACCATTATAGCCATCTGCCACTGCTGCCTCGGATAGACAATTTTCCGCATATCCTCTAAGTGCTTCTCTATTAAATGCACTATCTTGACCTGGCAAGGACATATATTTGCCATCCCCACCGAATCCTTCGGTTGCACTGCTTGTTATAGCATCTAGTCTGGATGCGTTAAATGCTTCTTCGGAAATAGGGAAGTTTTGACCGCATACGTGAAGTGCATATCCACTCGAAGCATCATCGGATGATACCAATGTAGCGGTTGCTGTTGTAGGAAGTCCACTATCACCAAAACCTTCGGCTCCTTTGATCAATCTTCCCATATCGTAGTCTTTACCATCAATCGTTGCGATTGCGATTTTTCCGCCTTCTCCTGTTAGACTTGCTACGTTTCTTCCATAAATTCCTCCGTTTGCAGCGGATTCAAGAGGTGTAGATATAGGCTTGTACATGGTATCTAATCCACCATTCATTGAAACAGGCTCGAATCCTGCTCGTGGTATAGCAGAATATCCACCGTGGACTACACCTAGCGGTACATTTCCTGTATTCTTCATAAATGCACCGTTTCCTACACTTACCATGCCTTTTTCGGTCTTTGCGTTATTTGAAATAATACCAGTTGCTCCCGAAACTGTCTTAAAGGCAAATGCACCATTTCCTAAATGCTTCATCTCGGAGATGTTACCAATGCCTCCTTCTATCATGCTTCCAAGAGCACCACCTGTGGCTGCGTTGATTGCTGTCTTCATTGCCTTTGTATTATCAAGGAATCCTGCCTTACCCATTGCCTTGGCAAAATTATCTCCATTCGCCTGCCATGCTCCTTGCAGGTTCTTTGCTGTTGCAGTTGAGATAGTGTTTGCCATGCCATTCGCTCCCAGGTCTTTTCGCAGCATATCTCCAACCATCCCGTTATGCTGTTCTGTTCCTGCTTTGGCAAAACCAACACCGCTATTAACTCTCGCTTGCTGTGTCCTTGCTCCTCGTAAGGCTCCTACGATACCTGTTCCGTTAGCGGCAGCTCTCTGCATTCTTCCGATTGGCCCATTTCCTGTCATGCTGTTCATTCCTGCTTTGAACATACTACTAACAGCACCTACGCCGACCATTAAATCACCCATTAAACCTTGTCCTGTTTGAACAACGTCTAATCCAAGTGACCTCATGTAGGCATCTACCTGCATACCCGCTTTTTCAAATGCTACCACAAATAAGAGGAACACCATTAAGTTGCCCGCTGTTGTTCCGTCAGATTGTGTGAACTGTCCAGGCTGAACCAGTCCAAGGGATGCTGACGTACTTAACATTGTTATTGTTCCTCGTACAAATATAATGTTCATTACCATTAGTAACAACTGTGAAAAGATTACTCGTATATAGGTAAAAAAGATTTTTTCGGTTTCTTTACTTGTGAAAGCAGATCCTGCAAGAGGGGAGAAAACAACACCTAGATTGATAACGATGTATCTTTCTGCTGCCTCTAATAACAATTTCACAAAGTTCCACACGATTGTTATCGTTAGAATTAACTGTATTAGCACACCTGCTGTTGCTCCGACACCAACGCCAGGGAGTCCAGCCGCAAGATTTAGGCCTCCAAGGTCTGTTAATGTTAAATCCTCTCCCGATTTATCTACGCCTGCAAACTTAATAGTTGCAACTGCACTATATATCTGCTGAAAAAACTTGAACTCATACATGATTACCTGTGGCGTGAAAAAACACATTGCCATTGCAACAATGTATCTTCCTGCTAGAATAATCGGATCTTCAAGCTGCCCCGTAACTGGTGCAAGAAAGTTCTGCAAAAGTTTTCCGATTAGGATTACTGTACAGAACGCAATTCCCATTTTCTGTATCAGCCCTATGAGGTCTTTCCAAAATGGCATATAAGACAAGAACATATCTTGCCCGATATCAAAGCATTCAAGAAATCCAGCAGCCAAAACATTCAGGAGTCCACCAACTAAGGATAATAACCAAGAAAGGATCTCATCATAAACCCATGTCATTTTGCTCTTTTTCTCCTTTTCTTATTATTAAAAAACGGGCACCAGTATCCTGATGCCCGCCACTAATTAAACCATAGGTTTATTTTTGTTAGCCGAAGTTGAAACTACTAAATCCAGCATTGTTCATAAGACTCTGACCGTATGTCATAATACCGCCTGCTGCCAGAATGACAACCCATGTAATAACGACACCCTTCGCAATGCCACGGCTTGTATCAATCTTTTTCTGATCTCGTGAAAACATAGAAATCAAAAGACTGAATACAAATGCTGCAATAGCAATAGGTGTGGCAATCTTTAATACGTCACTATAAATTGACTTTGCTAATGCAGTTCCACCTGTTACAACGTCTGTTGCGAGTGCTTCGTTCATAGAATTCATAACGAGGATGCTTCCAGAGAGAAACAATGCTGATGCCTTCGCCTTCATGTCTGTGAATGTTGCCTTACTCACTTTCTTCATTAGGTTTTTCCTCCTTCCATTTTCTTCATGATTTATATGGGGGTTAATTCTTTATCTCCCCCTACGATATTGTTATACCAATCTCGAAATTTAATTATCCGCTTTTGACAAATTCTTTTTGGCGGGCAACCAGATTATGAATTTACCTTGCGAACCAGCTCTCCGTAGATGCGAAGGTTTTCCCTGTCGATAGATGTGATTCTTACCAGAACAGAACTTCCTTCGGCAGGAAGGTCATCCCTGTGCTTCATAATATAATTTACATTGTCACTGGCACCAGGGAATCTGCACAGACAGTCTACAAGTCCATTCTTACCTTCTAATCGTACATTGATTCCATATTCTGAAATGTATGTGACGTAGGATACTACCATATCTCCATGATTGAATGATGCGAACATCTTCCTTCTTGCTACTGGATCATCCACTGCTTCTTTTACAGACACAGAGGCTGCAAGGCTATATCTCTTTTCACCTAATTTCTTACGTTCCACCTTTGTGAAAACAACAGGTACAGTACTTCCGATTGGGTACTCCTCAGATACATCACCAATAAACTGACTGGAAATATCGTTCGTGAACAGACGGTACTCTCTACCTCTTACCTCTACAATCATGCTGTTCATAGAGGACTCAACAACTCTTCCTTCCATCTTCGTTCCAACTTCAATGATTGGCTTTCTGGAATGAGGTGCGTTATGGAAATAAAATGCCTGCATCAATCTGCTCATTGCTTTCAGGCGATTGCCTGCACATACTAGGCTCTTCTCGTCAATACGACTAATTACGAAATCTACCTCAGAACCGATTCTACGATTCATAAGAAGTCGGCGGTAAGATTCTGCCTGCTCAGGGTGTTCCTTGATGTATTCCTTGTCCTGTGTTCTCTCTGCAATGAACCACTCATAAGGAATCAGTACACGGAAATGCTTTCCATACTGTACAACTGCACATAAATGCTTATCTACTACTGTTGTTCTCTTAACTTCTCCGTACAGGATCTTCTTACCCATCTGAGACTCTACCAAGCGGAGATACTCTTCCTTTCTCTCCTTGCCGACAGAATCGTACTGCAGCTCGTCATGGATAGGAATAACCTGGCTTCCCTCGTACAACTTGTTCTTCTGCTTCCTTGAAGCCTTAACAATGCCTCTCTTATTTAAGAGATCTGTGTCAATATCTGGCTTCTGACTGTCTGCAAGCTGCTTTTCTACAATCTCCCTATCATCCCTTGCAGTTTCTTCTTCTTCCTTCTCTTCTTTTTCGGGCTCGTCTACTGTGATATTATCTAGTTCATCCTCGATAGAATTATCGAAAATGCCTACATTTTCACCATTCTCAACATCTTCGCTGATGTTGGATACCGCACTAGACTCGGCTTGTTCCTGCTCGGCGGCCGCATCTTCTAAGTCAGAATCTCCATCTTCTTCGGCATTCTCTTCCTTATCCTCTGCAACCTCTTCTGCTACTTCCTCCGTTGCCACAGTATCCTCTGTTGCCACAGTTTCCTCCGCCTCTGTGTTCATGATCTCTTCTGCAACTTCTGGTGTTTCTGCAACTTCTGGTGTTTCTGCAACTTCTGGTGTTTCTTCGTCTACTGCTACTCTTCGTCTCATACGTTAGACCTCCTCCTCTTTTCCGATTAGCCTATACAATAGTCTGTTTCTGTCACCATTCTCGATAACCTCTTTGTCGAATTTATACTCTCCTCTAAAATGGATTAAATTCTTGTCTTTACACTCATAGTAACGTGCAACTTCTTCTCCATTACTCATTGCTCTTTGTGTAAATTCCCAGTTTTTAGGATCCTCACGACATAATTTATCCAGACGGTTCCACATTTCTTTGTCGGAAGAATATATGCTTGCACTTTCACTTTCCCTTAAAATCGTTACTTTGGTTTCGCCATCACGCATTTTTTCTATCCTTTCAATGCTTTTCTTCCTTACTTTTTCTTTATAGTGCTATTTTCTTTTAATTCCGATTTTTTGAAATAATTTTTCGTTTATAAAAAATAACCTCACACAAAGGTTGATATTCTTTATGCGAGGTCATTCTCTAAACATATATCTTCTTTATAGTTGATTACTACTATTCATACCACTAATGGCTTCTTTTCCATCCTTAAAGAATTTGTCCTTTAAGATATCTGTCATTGCTATATCATCAATATCCCAGTTTTCATCATCTACATCTTCATGGTTTGCTATGTAGAATGGGAGTTCTGCATCTGGTTCTGGGAACTCGTCTGGCATTTCAACAGGTTCTGGCATTGGCTCGTTATAATAATCCTCTGTATCATCAACTGGTTCTGGCATTGGTAAATCATTGCCTTCATCAATCGGTTCTGGCATTGATACATCATTGCCTTCTGTATCAATCGGTTCTGGCACATGGGAACTTTTCTTAGGCAAGTTGTTGATTGCTGAATTCTGTGCAGCCTGTTCTGCCTCTTTCAGCATTCTTTCATAAGTATCCATCGCATCATCAAAAATGTCATTTTCATTTACATTATTTGCTTCTTGCATCTGGAAAGGTAGATTACTTGTTTCTTGCACCTGGGAAGACAATGCACTTGTATTTGCACTTTGTTCTTCTATGGTTGGTGCGGGAATTGGTTCTGTTTCTACTGCTACCGACTTCTTCTCTGATTGATTTCGTCTAGGCTTTTTCTCTACTGCTTTCTTCTCTACTGCTGCCGCATACTGTCTAGCTTCATTTGCAACATTCTTTATTTTAGATATTGCACTCTTGGTCTTGATTGAAAATTCGTTTACATCTTCTTCGTTTACATCATACTGCATTATGGCATCACTAACCATTGAACCGCTTCGATTTGCTTCTGCACGTTCCTTTGCTTCTTTGGATGCCTTTCTATCTTCTTTCCACTTTAACTTAGCATCTAGGAACCATTGATATTTCAATCGACAACTTGGATCGTTTGCATTCTCCTTATATTCGGCTTCTATTTCTTCCCACCATGCAGGAACATGGTCTACGGGATTTTCTTTCTTAATTCTGCTTGCAAGTGGTAAGTCTGGATAACCTATCTTCTTTACTTTCAAGACATTATAGCCATTCAAGAATACGAGAGCATACTGTCTTCCCATTTGCTGAATCTCTTCGGGTGTCATTACTGGCCTTCCAACCATAGTGAGTCTTCGCTTGCCCTCATTTGAAATTCCTAGTACGTCACCACCATGATTGGAGTCACTTCCTTGATTGATTACTGTCATGGTTCCTGTCTTGTCAGACCACCACTTACCATTGGTCGAGTGGTCGTTGTATCCAAGCAACATCATGGTGTCGCAGGCTCCAATGATAGACTCCCAACGATGCCCTTTATAGTTATCCATCATTTCTCCTAAGTCCTGCGCAATGATGGTACATCGGATTCCTCTTGATCTACACGTATTGATGATTCGTACAAACCCTGGTATCTTTGCTGTGTTTGGGAACTCGTCTAGCATTAAGTTGACAGGAATCTGCACTTTCTTATCATGCTGTGTATCTGCAAAGGTAATAATACGATTGAAGAAGAAAGTGTAGAAAAGAGAGATAAGGAAATTGTAGGTACTGTCATTATCTGATGCAATTACAAAGTACGCACACTTCTCTCTTGCTGGTAATGTGATGTCAATATCGTCATTGCTTGTGACAGAACGTACTAATGGATCACCTAGGATCTGTAACTTTCCTGTTACACCAGACCAGATAGAACCCAATGCGTTTGGTGGCGTTGCTTTGAATACCTTCCATTGCTTTCTGGCAGGATGATCATCGTCTAATCGGTTTGCCAACCAATCCATACGTGCAAGTGCGTTTGGAACAGTTTTTTCTCCCATTGCTGTCTTGAAGTCGGCTAATTCGTCAGGCTGCACCTCTGTTGTTAACAGATTAAATACCTCTCCTGTGGTTCGCTCTTCATCCTTGTACCCGCTTGCTGTTGCTACATAGGTGACTGCAAAGACGGTTAATGCCAGCTCTCCTGCTACGAAATAGTCTCCTCGGTCAGCATCATCATCCATTGTTGTCATAATGAGGGCCTGTCCGAAGTACTGGGCGAGTGTTGGATCCTGCACGATATACTTCATGTAATCGACACCATCTGAGTTTAACAAGTGAATGGTATTCATTACTTTTACTGTGTAACCTTCCTCTTTACACAAGGAAGCCAATTCTTCATATACTCCTCCTTTTGAGTCTGTACACAAAAAGGATTCTCCTCTTTTGATACATTGCAGGAGATCGGGCAACACAACAGAGTATGTTTTACCCATACCTGATGAACCACATACGAATTTGAAGAAATTTAACTGCGACACAACTTCCATTCTCGGATTGATTTCCACCGCTTTTCCGTCTTCGGGATCATATCCAAAAATATTGCCTGTCAGTCTTTCAAGGTTTGAGTTCTTGATTAGGGCTTTCTTCTTTTCATCTGCTTTCATAAAATCCGATGTTCCATATGTTCCTAACAGGGATTTAGAGAATCCTCTATCATCCATCTGTTCGATCTTTACGTTTTTTCGGGTTCTCCACATGGATACACCACCAAACATTAGGAGCAATACGAACAATGACATTCCAAAACCGCCACTCGCTCCATACAGGATAAGTCTGATTGGATTGAATGTGACTTCGTACTCTCCACCAATCGCCAATGCACCAACCGAGAAGAATCCACCTATCAAGAATGAGGGTGGCAAACAATAGGCTGCATACTTTACATAATTCATCCTGTGTTCTTTGAAGTATTTTATAAATACTCTAAGTTCTGCTCGCTTCTCTGGATCTGTTGTTTCTCTTAACCACAAGGACTCTGCATTGTCTGCTATCCTTGTTGCTTTCTTCTTCCATTTCTTATCATTCATAATTTCTTTCCTATAACATCATTTGCATATACGCATTATCTAGGCTTACTTCTATCACCTCTGCATACGGAAATGTTTCCAATATGCTCTGTGTGTACTCTTCGAAGCAATATACTCTGTATTTTATATTGTCACTTGCAGTTTCATGCTCTACGTTCATCTCTAATAAGTGTCCTGCATCTGGAATCAGAAAATTGAATACTCGTACTGTGTTATTCATTTCTTTTAGTTCTGCATCACACATGGTATATCTTCCATTTTGGTTCATCGGTGCTAGCTGCCTAAGAAAATCCTCTCCTCCGTCTGCTAATAAGATTGATAGAAGTCTGATTCCTGTTTGTGTCATGCTTACGAGAAGAGTATGCCGATAATCTGTTGTTTTGATTGTATTTTTTACGATATTTACCTTCTCACCATCTTCTGAAATCTCCTTTCCATACATATTTCCAGTAAGCAGCCTCTTGAAGTTTTTTAGGCTCTTACACAAAAGAATTCTGCTATCTATTTTCTTGCCTGCGATTTGTTCTGAACGTATTCTGAATCTCGTTTCGCTCTTTATGTCAAAGTTCTCAAACTGATTGCTTAGGATATTGTATGTTGGATATGCTTTCTCATTGTTGTAAAAGACTCCATACGCTTTGCTTGATTGAACGGTCAAGTATTCTGCTTTATCATCTTCTTGCTTTTTCTTAATTGCTGATGAACTGATGAAGTTTTTTATCCCTTCTTTTTCTAGTCGTAGTGCGATTGCTTCAACTTCACTTTGTCTTAATGCTCGGTTTGCCCTACGTTCTCCTCTATGGATAATTTCAGCGGTTCGCTTGTATCCTTGCTCAAATTCGCTTGGGCTTATATATGCTTGTACCAGCTCTTCGCTTATGGCTTGTGGATTTAGTCTGAATCCTCGCTCACTTGCTTTGACTCGAATCCAACCTGTACTTTTATATTTTCGCCAAACCCTATGCGTAACCTGTACTTCATCTATCCATTCCATCTCTATCATTCTTCTCGTCACGATCCCGATACGATTCCTACTATATGGAAGGGTATTTATAGCATTAGCACTACACTCCCCACATCGTATCAACAGATGGAATATATCTCTCTCGATTTGACTCATTCGCCACTTCGTCTTAGGCTCCGATTTCTTCGTTACCCTTCGCCCCATATTCGCTCCTCCTTCCGTCGGCTCTCATATTAAGTATGGTGGCTTTTCTCCACTTTGGTTTGCACCTAGGGTAATCCACCTTGTGTGCTTTTCAGACTGAAATTCCCTTGATTTTTAAGGGGTTGTGTCTCTTTAACTGGTTGCTATTCCACTTTATTTTCGTTAACTATTTTTCATTCTAGTACCGAAGTGTTTTTCAATACATTAGAATGTATTATTTAAGAGTTTATTTACCCACTCAGGAAAGCAATTTCTGGGTACAATATAGATGTCCGTAAAGTCCTTTTTTGCGGATACAGTTTTATGAAACCAATCTACATTTTCAGCACTATCTCCTGTTAGAAATCTTTCTGCAATTAGATCTGAAATCTTTTTTGTATAGTTATTGTCTGTGTCGCGAATATGTTTGCTTGAAACCCCATAAATAAAGCACAGAACCACATTGGAGTATCGTTCTGTTATGTCTGGTTCCCATTTCCAGAAGGCTTCTTCTAAAGCCTTGTTGAACTGAGATAGTACTTTCTTTTCTGTTCGCACAGTAGGTACACGCTGATCTAGGTGAATACAGGTGACTTCTCCATCTTTACTTATAGAAAAATTGGGAGCCACAAGCCACTTTTCCTTAGTTGTCTTTCCTAATTTTCTAGCATAGACATCTACAAATTCTTGTGCGGAAATCGGATAATTGTCACTCCTTAATGTTGTGTAAACCAAGTCGCTAAAGCACTTGTTGACTTTCATAATCGAACTCTCTAATGCAACCACGTTCTCAGGCAGTGTTAAATTAGTGCTTAGAAGAGTTTTTGTTGATTTTTCAATATTTCTTGTTAGTTCTGCGTATGATGAAACAAGGTTACTTCCTTCTTTTGGGAGGTCTGTTAAAGCAACTGCATCTAACGTATCCTCCACTTTTCTAAATGCGTCTAGCAGTTTTTCCATGCTTACTCCTCTGGTCTGTAATAAGTATAAGTTCCATCTTTTCCCTTATATGCGAAGATATAAGGATACCCGAAGTCCTTGATTTTTTTAATCACAGCCTTTGTTTCTGTTAAAAAGATATACTGCACGGAGTTTTCCTGTCCTGCATAGGTGTTTTCCTGTGCTGATTCCTTTGCTTTCATAATGGAATCTGCTGCCAGATAATCATTGTATGCTGAATAGACAATATAACAGTTACCATCAGCGATAATGCCAGCCAGCCCAGGCTGTTCTGGTCTGAAGAAGGATACCTTTTTCTTATCTTTTGCAATCGAAAGCAATAATTTAATTGCATCACTTACTCGAAACATTGGGTGGTAATATGGTTTGCATAAAAGATAGTCTTTTTGTTTTGAGTAAAAACACATCTGTTTTGAAGTTAACGCATGGCATAAAGCCCTTGCATTTCCCTCGTTTCCGTTATGCATTACCTCTGGAATTAGGGCGATTGGAAAGCACCCAAATGTCTTAACAAGTTTGTCTACTTTGTAATCATCTTTTGTAAGGTACATCGTCGATACTCCTTAATCATTTTCTGCAATTTGTTTTTAGTCCGTCTTAACTGGCTTTTAGTACGTCTTAATCGGTATTTAGTCGGACTAATATTATTTGTTCTTAGTCTGTCTTATTCGGCTTTTAGTCGGATTAGCCAATTCCTTATAATGAACCTTTCATTAGTCACTCATATATGCACTGTTTTTAGTACGTCTTAATCGGCTTTTAGTACGTCTTAATCGGTATTTAGTCGGACTAATATTATTTGTTCTTAGTCTGTCTTATTCGGCTTTTAGTCGGATTAGCCAATTCCTTATAATGAACCTTTCATTAGTCACTCATATATGCACTGTTTTTAGTACGTCTTAATCGGCTTTTAGTACGTCTTAATCGGTATTTAGTCGGACTAATATCATTTGCTCTTAGTCTGTCTTATTCGGCTTTTAGTTGGACTAACCCTCGTCACTCTCGGACTGATCCGCTTCTCTTTCTGCTTTCAATCTTTGAAGTGTCTTGGAATCGGTTGTGAAGAGTGGTAGCCATTCATCTGGCGATTTAACAATGATTGGAACTTTATCATCATTTGCACAAAACATAGCGGAACCTCTTTTTTGCCTTGTGATTATCTGCTTCTCCGAAGCGGAAATATCCATGATCTCTTGCAAGGAGTTCGCTTCTTGCTTTTCCATACCAAGAATGAATTTTAATTTTGCATTGTTTATGACTGCACCACCGTTATCACTCCTTGATAGGTCGGACAGGTTCTGCGTTGCTGACAGACATCCAGCTCCATATCCTCGAATGATCTTATAGATGTTCATAACGTATTCCGAAGCATAAGGGTTAACCATCAACTTCCATAACTCGTCAAGAATCATAACTTTGTTCGTTTCACGATCTGCTTTAATTGTGTCATAGCAACAGTCAATGGCTATAAAGGAATACGGGGCTAACTTGCGGTCTGCTTTCGATACGGAAATGACTACAAATTTATTATTTAAGTCTACATTTGTTTGTCGGTTCATATTTTTAGAGTCACCTAAAACATATGCTTTCAGAATTACAGAAATTCGAGTTTTCAAAACTGGATTTTCCTTCGTTTTCTCATAGAAGTCACCCAAAACTGGCATTTTCTTTAAGATGGTGTGTTCTTTGTTCGCCCAAATACTGTCATTGTTCATGTTAATTCCGAACTCTTTGTACAGCCCTGTTAGAACCGTAGATATTTCTGCTTCTTCTTCATCTGTCATTAAATCCTGTGTACGATTTAGCTGCAAGAAAGTGATAACCTGATGTATCTTATCAGATAGAAGACTTGTGTTGTCCTCTATGCCATCTGCTGTGAGCGAAGCATCGGCTTTGATTTTTGGTCTTATAGCCATGATGTTGATACAATCACGAGAGCCAGGGGCTAATTCAATAAAGGATCCGCCGATTGCATTTGTGAGTTGTCTCCATTCATAACCTTTTTCAGGAAGGACAACGAACACCTGCTTGCCCGTCAATCTCATTGTGTATGCCAAACTCATAAGAAGGAATGATTTGCCTGAGCCTGATGTTCCAAGTGCTACCATATTAGCGTTGGAATATTTATTTGAATTGAAAAGGTCGCACGATACCAGAGATCCATTTGTACCATTCACACCCAGTACAACACCTTCTGTGTCTAAGATTTCAAATGCAGTCCACATATAAGTAGAAGCCAAAGATGATGTGAGGAAATTTCGCTTTGCCTTCTTAAAAATTGCTGGCTGGATGTCTAGTAATGGAAGTGCCATTCGGAATCCCTCTTCCATATGCATAGAAGTATCTGACACCAAAATATCCTTTGCAGCCAATTCCTCTTTTATGTGCCTTACTCTTTTTCTCAATTCCTTTAGTGTGTCTGCATTAACTGTTAGCATGATACAGACATCGTATAAATCCTCTGAATTTTCAGCCATTGAAGTACGAATGAATCGTGCATTCTCCGCTTCATTCAGTAGTCCGTCAGCATCCTCTACTGCTCTTCCCTTGTCATGTGCTTCTGATATACGCATACGCATAGCACGACCAACATTTGTGATTGTACTAGAACGGTCTTTTTTCTCTGTGTACATATTGACGGTTACACCTTCTCCAAAAGATGTAAGCATATCAAACCATCCAGCATTGACTCTGGCTCGATATCCGTTTCTTCTGACGTAAAGGTATGTTTGAAAAGTTCCGTCTACCACATTGTAGTTAGAATGTCTGAGATCTATACCTCTAGGGGAGATATAGTTGCTTTCAGAAATCTTCTGAATATCTTTCTCTCCAAACTCACTAAATAGGTTGTCGGAAACAATGCGACTCATTCTGTCAAGGAATGGTTCTGTTTTAGAACTTTTAGGGTTCATCATTTTATAAAGAATTTCTCCATCAAAAACAGATTCATTCTCATGTTCGACTATGGAGTTACCCATACCATTGAAATGCGAAACGAGGGTGTTATAAATTGTTTCCATTTCATAATAAATTTCCTGTTCACTTTCAATGGTATCTCCTCTCTCTGTACCCTCGTACTGATATACGATATAGAATTTCTTTGAAAGAGCTTCAGTAGATGCCATTTTCTTGATGTGTCTGATTAGTTCATCCCTACGTTCTAAGACGAGTTTGTTTGTTTCGTCTTTTAGCATATATTTTAACTTTGTGACAATCTCAGACGCATCCGTATAGGTAGTTGTTGTGATAAACTGCATCTTACGAGGTGCGATTTTCAGCCATTGATAAAACTGCATGATAATGGCATCCTGCTCGGCTTGTGGTCTGAGGAGAAAAGTGATAGGTTCAATTTCTACAATTTTTAGATATCGCCCATCCTTTGTTTTTATCATTCCGTAGACGGTTTTCTCGAAATTGACCAGATCTTGACAGTATTCTTCTCTTCTGTCGTTGTAAGCATTGATGTTTTTCTTTTCTTCATCTGCCTTTTTCTTCTGTAATTCTTCCCACTTAGAAAGTTCCTTTTTCTTAGGCTCAGTCTCTTTCTTAGGCTCAGTCTCTTTCTTTTTCTTACTGAACAATGTCGGCTTCTCTGAATTTAGATTAGTCTGTTCTTGTTCCGTCTGACTCTGTTCCGTCTGGTTCTGCTCCGTCTGACTCTGTTCTGGTATGTTTGAAAGTTCTGAACTTTGCTTTGCTTCTGAGATTTCCCTTCTCCGCATTCTTTTCAGCCTCCTTAATTTCTGAGTGTGTCCTAAATCCCGCTGGCCTAAAGTGTAATTTTCTTCGTTTTTTTAAGAACGTGACGTATGAGTGGATAAACTGCGTTACACTCTCGTCTTTAATTCCAAAGATACCAAGACCAAAAAACAGTAAACAGATAATGATACGAAAAACCGATACAAGGATCCCTGTCAAAGGAATTTGTCCTGTAATCCACCACATCATTAAAAGCCCTGCTATTGCTTCTGCAATGTTGCGGTAAGGGATTCCTCGCCAACTGTTCTCACCTGAGAAGTTAGATGGTATATAATACTGTGTCATAGTTTTAGCTCCCATCTTTACATGATTGAATTGATGATAATTTCAAAGATGATAATGAATGCGATTGTGCCAATAATCAATCCGAGTGCCTTTCCAAACTGCTCCTTAGAGAACTCCTTCTCCTCTTCTTCAATGGCTGCTTCAACATCATTGTAGTAGCCATCAAAATTAGGGTTGAACTCACCATCTTGCTTTGTGGGTTCTGCGGAAGTGTTATTGTCCGTTCTCTCGGCTTTCATTTCTCTCTTGTTTTCGTACATCCTCTGGTCCGCAAGTTCCAGGATTTCTTTAATTGAGTGGAGTCCGTCACCATAAGCTACACCTATCGCACAAGAGATTGGAAATTTCTCTTCTTCTGGTAACTCTTCTTCTTTATGAGCCATTTCCTTGTAGAAAGCCTGTAACTTCTGCTCCATTACTTTCTCTCTTACGCCCTCTAGTAAACAGGCAAACTCGTCACCGCCTGTTCGATAGCAATGTTCTTCACCGAATACCTTTTTCATACTCTCGGCAACCGATTGCAGCAAAAGATCTCCGTACTTGTGTCCGTATTCATCATTTGTTTTCTTTAGATAGTTAACATCAATAGAAATTGCACACATTTCAGACTGGCTAATTAGTTTTAAGTCCATTTCATACTTTGTACGGTTTTGTAACCCTGTAATGGCATCAAAATGGGCTTGTTTTTCTAACTCTGCCAATCTCTCATTCTTTTCCTTTTCCGCTTTTTTTCTATCTCTAACGCTCTGAACAGCCTTATCGACAGATGGTTTACTATCAACTGAAACTGCGGGCTTCTCTGTAACCTTTTTAATTTTTCTCTTAGGGTAGGCTTCTTCCTGCTCCGTAACCTTTTCCTCAATCTCTTCTGGTGTTAGCACCCTCTCCTTTTTGACAGGATTGATTTTCGGTGCCTTTGACTTTTTTGGTTGCACTTGCATACAAAAGATACAAACTTCTGCGTTATCGTCTATTTCGCTACCGCATGAAACACAAGTTTTTGACATTTTTCCCTCCGCTGCTACTGTTGTAATTTTTGTTACAGTATCTTTATATTGTTTTTTCATATCCTGTTCAGATTTTTGCATAAAAAAAGACCTCACTTTTTAGTGAGATCCTATTTTTGTATTTTTCCATATTCTAAATCTTATATTTCAAATTTCGACACGCATAAACTTAATCCCAGAGCGACTACCACTAGAATTTGATGCGATTAACTTGGAGACTGATTTCTTCTTAACGACTTTCTCGCCTAAGACTCTTTCCATCTCAGCACAGGTTTTTGCCACATAGATAAGAGGTTCGGCCTCGTCAGTAATGTCGTATGCCACTATAACTGTTTCCGTTTTACCCTTGCTCATTTACGATATCCACTCCTTCACCAAAAGATCAGCGAATTCTAGTATTATGATTCAAGCATTAAACTCGCCTTTTATCCTATCATACCTTTGTTAGTTATTCAACAATTATGGTTTCCTTCTTCTCTCCTTTAGATTCTTTAGGGCTCTGCTACTCACGATGGAGCATCCGCCTAATCTTCGCGTTTCTGAATTCAATGCTATGTTCTGAATTGATTCCTCACCAGCTAACCCATTAGATACATATAACTCATTAGTACAGTCTGTTAAATTCAAGATTTTGGCCTCCTTGCCATAACTTTATACCAATTCTAATTAGAAATTATCCGTTCTGGGTACCTTTCTTTTTCTAAAATTTCCGCATGGCGTGTGGAATTATATATAAAGAATTTTAGTTTGCAAGCAAATGGTTTCCTATTGTCATGCGTTTAATCCTCATTCTTGTATTCTTTGTCTACTACGGTTTCCCTAACATCTTTTTCTGAGTTAACATTTTGCTTGTGCGTTTCAATCTCGGTTCCAGATTGTATTTTTACAAGTGCAAAATAATTTTTATCAGCCGTAACACTACTTCCTTGTACCGCTTTTTCTCCGCTTACACCATCTTCATTCGTATAAAACGTGACCTCTTGCTCTACTCCATTCACTTTTATTTTAGGAATATTAAGTGTCTGTCCGTTTGTATAAGCGGTTCTCTTTATGGTCTTGCCATTCACATTAAATGTTACATTGTAGACACTATCCTCTCTTTCCTTGTCTAGGATTGCAACGCAATAAGCATCTGCTTCACCCATCTTCCCATTAACCTGTGTGAATGTTTCGTGTGCGTTGATTCGGATTAGCCCTGCATCTGGTTCAACATTGGCGGTAACAGTTAATTTGAAATTCGGATCCTTCGGCATTTTAGTTGTGGTAGACATACCGCTAGGATTTGTTTCTGTTTTTGTACCTTTCACAGCCATCTTAGAGATAAGGGCTTCTGTAAAATCTGCCACCATTTCTTTTCCATCATTTATCGTGTACTTTCCGTCTTTGTTGACCTGTTTTTCCACAGATGTAACAGCAGATTTTAAGGATACGCGGTTTTCGGACTCCTTGATGCCTCGACCACCAATAGCAAGCACCAACACTATTGCCAGAATGATTGTGAAGCCAGCAATTACACCTAACATCAAATTTTTCATGGTCGATTCACTCCTATTCTTGCGGTTCTAGTTGCTGTTGTGCCATTAACACCCGTTATAACGATCGTTAGCTGATAAAAACCTTCCTCGTTGAAGGATAGGTACTGGCTATTATCCTTTTTGATAACATCGGCTGAAACATCTAGTGACTTGCTATCATTACCAAATCCTAACTTTTCTACCTTTGTTACACGGGCTGTTTTTATTCCCGTAGGAGAATCCTTTTTCTTGACGATTAGTTCGCCATTAACACGATATGCGTTCATTGCCTTCAAATCGGCTAAAATTGTGAAACTCGGTGCCTCTTTGCTCATTGCATTTTTTAGGGCAGTATCAGTAATTGTGGAGTCTTTTGTATTATTGGAAAAGGTTTTCTCCTGCGCAGCTTCTAACTTCTTATTCATTCCGTTTGAAGCCCTGCGGTCAACTTGTCCTGACGCATTAAGCCCCCATATCATCACTACAAGCATGATAGAGGTGACTATGGTGGTAATAACTGTACCACCATAATGTTTCAAAAGTTCCTGCATAACTTCCTCCCTACCAAAATGCTCTCCAAATATATTGAACTATAATTTTTCCAAACCCCTGCTCTCCGAAGAAAAGCCACATGAGAAGCACGATAAGTATGATTGCCCCGATTGCTTCTGCGGCGGCGTTTCCGTACTCTTCCATCCACTGTCTCATATTAACTCCTATCTCATGGTGGCAGTATTAACGGCGGCTACCAATGCTGCCATCGTTACAACACCAATAATTGCTGTAAATATTGTGATTCCCCATGTATCCATAAATTGTTTCATACCAAGGACTCCTTCTTACTATTGAATAGCCATTGCGATTGTGTGGTCGTTATCATATCCAACAAGTGGAATTACAAACTTATACTTTAGAGTTGCTGTGCCATATAACGATTCCTTGTCACCATTCTGATGATATGTTGAAACATTTAGGTCATACCCTGCCGCAGCCGCATCGGACTTGCACTCGTTGATCGCTTCTGGCGAGAAGTGTGATTGCTGAATCGTAGCCACGGAACTATCCAGAAATGTTGCTGCATCACGAGATGTAATACTAGCTGACACAATACCCATGACTAGGTATGAAAGGATTAAGGCACAAAACATAGTGAAAATACCTTTAATTATTGTATCCATTCACTCCTCCTACACATTCATTAAGGTTCCGAAAGAACCCATAAATACAAGCATGAACACTACCATATCTACAACCATCTTAAATGATGCTACACCAGACGGAGCCCAGTCTAGGATCAGAAATCCCGCTAACACATTATCATTTGCTTCTCTCTCTGCTTTATCTAGCAATGTTCCGTTGAATGCAATCAACTCGTTAATCTGTTTCTTTGTGTTAACGCCTGTACCCGTGTCGATTGCTTCCAGCATCTGCATTGCGGATGAAACATAGCTCATGTGGAAGTCCTTCAAGAAATCATAGTAGGGCTCTTTAGAACCTGGATTCTCGTTTAAGGCATTGTTTAACTTGATCAATTCTGGGAGCATTACGACAGGAGCTTCTTCAACAGACTTCTGCAAAGATACTCGAACAGAATTTGACTGGGATAACAGGGCAATGTTCATTAACCATCTAGGAAAGGCTACATTCAATTCAGAGTGAAGCAACTTCTTACGTTTGCTTTGCTGAAGGAATGGGTTGAATGCCACATAGATAGCCATAATGCCTGCAATGGCATACATGAATCTTATATTGAGTAAATATCCACCTATCGCAATAGCAAGAGGTAATACTTCCATGATTGCAGCATCTCGAATTGCCTTCTTCTTGTCGAAATGGGTTGCCTTGTAGTATGTTTCCTTGATTTTTTTATCTGAGTTTGTAGTAGTGCTTTGTAACCATGAACCTGCTGCCAACTTCTGTACAGTTAGATAGATGAAGAAATCCCCAATAATCGTAATGCAAGTTACCATTTCTACCAATGGCAGTTTACTGATACCGTTCGGGTTCGCAGTTGCATAGATTAGCAATCGCTCCATGACGATACAGATTAAAAGTGAGATTCCAATAGCCATAATGCTTGAAATCCTTCTTTTCTTTTTCTGTCTCTGAAAGGAAGTGGTTCTCTCCATCCACTCACGTCTGAACTGCAAAAGAAGATCCGCTGACTCGGAGTAGTCACCACCTTTAGAAGCAACAGATAGCATCAACCGATGCATCTGTTTGATATAGGTGTTGTCATACTCCATTTCAATGTATTCTAATGCCGCCTTGTCTCCATCGGTAATAACCGTTTTGGAGGCAAGTTCAATGAGATTCTTCATCGGGCCTGGCTGAAATGTGGTGGCTGTCTTCTTTAAGGTGTCTGCAATAATTGGGTTTGCCTTGAAGTTGTAGAGGGTTCGTTCAATGTAGTTGTTTACATCCCCGAATCGAATCTCTTCGTACTGCTGCTTATAAAAGAGATAGGTTAAATATGGGAATAAGACGAATCCTACTACAATTAGGGAAATAGTATATGGTAGGAAATCCAAGCGGAATCCATACCCTGCACCAATCATGGCACATACGAAAAGAACATACGCAAGAATGGCCTTCTTCCAATCCACTTTCATATTCATAGAAGCAACTTCGTCACTAAGATGTCTAGGATTTAGGTAGTAGAAAATGCCTTTCTTCTTTTGCTTATTCACCTTTATATTCCTCCTTCTTCTTTTTTAGAAGTAATGCTCTCTCCTCAATGCTGAGGTCTGAGTCGGATGATTCAAATTCCCCGCTTAATAAATCTTCCTCTGAAAAATCAAACTTCTTGGTCTCGACAAAATCATCAATCTCTGAGTGGAAGTCGTATCCCTGCTTTTCCAGATACTTGTCTACATCCTCGTTTTCCCAAATATTCTTGATGCCTGCCTGATCCATTTTCTTCTGAATAACAGAATTCAATGAATCGTTGTAAGGCTTTCCATCCTGTAAAATAAGCTGACAATAGTTCTTATCATCTTCTCGATAAAAGAATCCAACCTGATCTACGAATCTCTCGTTAACCCCTTCTGCATTTGTACGCATAGAAACTAGAATGCCCACATTAACGAACTCGTACACATTGTTTTTCATTCGAATGGCCGATACGGAATCGTCTGCCATGTTAACAATACGGTCTGGGATTTTTCTTACATCATCCGTGTGAAGGGTTGTGATACCGTTGACACCAGTTGTAAATGATGTGATTAAATCTTTTACTTCCTTACCTCTAGTCTCGGCAATCATAAGCCATCTTGGATTTTGCTTTAGTGAAGCAATAATTCCATCCGAATAATCGAAGTCCTTGTTTACCATGATTTCTACTGCATCTGATGTAGGATTCAATTCTCTGTAATGCCACTCCATGACATCCTCGATGGTGATAACTCGTTCTTCGTCTGGAATATACTTAGAGATAAACTTCGCTAATTCTGTCTTTCCTGCTCTAGGCTGTCCTGCGATAATGATGTTTAGGTGTGCTTTCACAAGGTTTGCAAGCAAACTCATGCTTTTTCTTGTGAGATATTTTTTTTCAATAGAGTCTTTCTCGGTGATACGTTCTACAGTTGGAATCTTACGGATACAAACCGAAGTTCCAGACTGTGCAATCGAAGAATGAAGAATAGAAATACGAAGTTCGTCTGTCTCTGCTTCTAATCGAGGGTACTTTAGGTTGAACTCAACATTCTTTGAGTTCGCCACTCTATGTGCAAGCATACGAATCATCGTAGGATTAAGTTCTGACAACTTGTGAAGTGCCTTTCCGTTTTCATCTACACCTAGATCCTCGTCTGCTATTGCTTTCCAATGGTTATTGTTCACATCCGTAATCCAGAGATCGGAGCCATTATAGTCGATGTCTGTAATATTTGGATCCTGTGCTAAAGTCGATAGCGGGCCAAAATATGAAATGTCTAAATGGATTCCATTTCTCGACTCCGCTGCGGTTTCACCCTCTTCTAGGTTCTGGACTGAGGTTGTGAGTTCTACATTGAAAAGGTTCTCCACTTCCTTCTCTGGCTCTTTTTCGTTGTTTTTGAAGAGTGCCACAATGGTTATCCTTTCTCTAAAAAAAGCCCTACGCCGAAGGCGTGCTATGGCGTAGGGCAAGTTTGCTGTTTCTGAAATGCTATCTTATTCTCCTGTGCTTGGGTTTACAAAGGCCACCCTATCAAATGGATAGCTTACTTACCTGGTGTCTGTGGTGTTGTGCCTTCTCCACCTGCCTGGTTGAACTGCGCATTGGTAGTCTTCTCAAAATTATCCATAATTGCCTTGTAGTTGTCGGAAAACTGCCCCTGCATCGCTCTTACGATCATAATGATGATGAATACTGCGATTGCTGTGATGATTGCTGGGCCCCACTCTTTAAGAAAATCCTGCATTTTTATTCCTCCTATTTTTTGAATGTTTGCAGTTTTTATTGTTACACCCTTTTTTTCAAAAGGGTTGCAAGGGAGAACTCGGTCTAACGTATCTTTCCCTGTTAGAGAGGTGTTTTCCCTTACCCTTCTATAATGTTATAAACACTTTTTCTCCTAATTCAGACTTTTCCTCAAAAAAAATTATTTTTTTAGTTATCTGTTTCAGATTGCGTTTGTGTTGTTGGGTTGTCACCTGTGCTTTCAGTAACAGATGGTGTATCTCCTTCCGCTTTCTGTTCATCTTTTTTCTCTACTTCCACAGGGGCTTTCTTGCGAAGATTTTTAATTTCAATTAGTCCTGTGTTATTAAAACTATAAAAACCATCTGTTAGATTAGTGGTATCAATAATTGCATACCCCTTCTTGGTGTATTCTAGTTTATCAATGCCTACGATCGAAGAACTGATATACAGTCTAGTATCTGCTTTGACCTTAACCTTTTTGTAGATGGTTCCTCGATATAGTTCCAGGCTGTATGTCTTGCCCTTCTTAAATTTGTCTATCTTGCCGCTCTTTTCGTCATAGGCTCCTGTGAGTGCATTGATGTCAGATACTTCAAAGGAACTCTTCCCATTGATTGCTTCAAGTGTCACCATGTTCCCAGCTGCGTTAATAAGGTCATTCGAGGAAGCCATTCCACCAAGCACATCGTTCTTAGTGAAAGTGTAGGAACCGTTTGTTCCCATAGATAGGTTTTTAATTGGTAAAGTCCATCCTGTCTGACGAAATTTCTCTGCGGTAATCGTATCCGTGATTGGTGTGTCGCTGATGCAAACGATCTTGTCTCCTGCCTTGAAATCACATACAGGAATACTCTTGCCAGATGCGTTATAGATAATTCTATCGTCACTTGGTTCATTTCCGATTCCATTAAAGGTTTCACCTTTTTTGTCTGGCTCGTACTTCTTTCCATCTTTTTTCAGAACGAAAAATCCGTTCTTCAAGCCCTCTACACTATTTGCTTGTGTATCATCCGATTTCTTTTTTAAGACACCTTCTCCACATCCAGTCATGCCAAGCATGATTGCTGTGACAAGTGAGAGTGCCAATATTCTCTTTTTCATAAATTAAATCCTTTCGTTTACCATAGGCTCCTCCCACCACCTTCAGGTGGTGGGAGGAGCCTTGTAAATTGTTACCTAATATGCCACAATAACCGTAGCAGTTATTAAAGAGAAAACCGTTAGATGTTCTGCTCATTAAAGACACTCTTTTGTACATTGACAAGATATGAGGTTGCAATACGAAATCCGTGTATTGCGTAAAATCTTAACCGTAAAAGATTTTTTACTGTATAGCATGGGAAGTTTAGTACCTGATACAGTTACAGATGAGTATATCTTGTCTGTAAAGGGTGCTGTCAGCCGCCCTATAATGTAACGCCACTTTAGATAGTAATACCTATTGGGGATAAAAGGTCGGAGGCGTAAGCCGTTACTACGACTGGGCAGTTACAAGCCCATGACCTTTAGGTCGTGGGTAGTTGACACTAAAAATCCTCGCTCGAAAATAATTCCAATCCTTCCATCAATAGCTTTGTGTCAAAGGAAGGTTCTTCTTTTGATGTATCCTCGTCAGAGGCTTTCACAATCGCTTTTTCCTGCTCGTTCTGTGGCTTTTTGACGGGTTTTGATCCCTCTGGTGTCACATTGTTCGACTGTACTGTTTCCATCTCCCCTAATCGGCTTGCAAGACGTTCTAGGATAACCTCTGGGTTTTGCTTCATTGCTTCACAGACGATTTGCGTTTTTCTTCTTCCCGCTGATTCTAATACCTTGTAGATGATGCTTTGTATTTCATCGTTTGTATCAAGGCTTATAGTGATCTTCTTTTTCAATGTTCTACCTCTTGGAACTCTGCAATTTTCTGATAGCCAATCGCATTTGCACGAATGTCTGTAAGGAAGTTAATCATGGAGAAGTCACTAGAGTTCTCTAATGCTTCTTTTAGCAGGATACTTCCACCACCTAGGAAGATTGTAGGATTTGTTCTAAAGTCTGGAACACTGGCATGAAGTTCATCAATTATTTTCTGAACCCATTCGGTTGTCATTTCTTTGATAGCGGAAATTACTGTTTCATCCAGAACAGTTTCCTCGTTCAAAAGCACCTGCTCTACCAGGTCTCCGTCAATCTGAATCCCAAAGTCTTGCTGAATTCGATTCACAATCTCGTACTTCATCACCGCAATTCCAGATTTGTTAGAAACTCTCACCCTAAGATCTGGCTTGCCTTTCTTTAGTACAAGAAGGTCTACGGTTCCATCCCCAATATCAATGCAATTTACCGTTCTATATTTTTTGATCATTTCGGATCTCTGTGTGATTACAGCTGCAAAGTTCTGTGGTGTGACTTTTACAGATCTGAAGTAACAATTCACCTCTTTTCCATTAAAAGAGAATGTCACTCCGTGCTTGCTCTCTTTAGTGAAATAATCATAAAAAGCCTTCGATTGGGCTGAAAAGTCAGCAGGTGGCAATCCAACAGAAAGCACAATGTCACTTCCGTTTAGTCTTTCCTGCCGATACTTGGCTTCTTTTGCTAGTGCGAAAAGGGTAAGCACAAAGTAGTCGAGGTCATTTGTTTTGTCCTGTCGATAAGGCATACGGGTGTCAGACAGCTCATAATACGTATTCTTGTACTTGATGATGTCCTCATTCATAAACCTTGATGGTTCTTTCGACATTTTCACAAGTCCACAAGGAAACACGCAATGCTCTGTTTTGATATTCCCGTTTCCATGGTCGATTCCATAAATTTTTCTCAAATCTATTCTCCTTTACATATCTACAACTTCATTTAATAATTCATTCCACTTTTTTCCCTCCTTTAATTTTTTCAAGAGTTCTTTCCCTTTTCATCAGAGTCCTGTACAGCAGCCTCTTTTACTGTTTTCTCAGAATTTTTCTGAATGTGGTCATATTGATTTGTTTTTGCTCCACATCCAACAAGGGGCACTCGCTAAGGCAGTTCCAATCAATCCTATTAGTGCTTCACTTCTTTTCATGGCCTTCTCCTTTATGTTTTGTTTTTTTAGTGCTTATTATTTTTATAGGTAAATTTTTCCTTAATTCCGATTTTTTAATAAATTCTTCGCAAAAAAATAAAGCCACCCATCGTAGAATATTCTACGATAAGTGGCTTCATTTTAGGCTGCTAGAACCTTTTCGTATTCTTTTCTAACATCATACGCTACACCATTCTCGTCTGTGTAGTTTTCAAAATCCTTTAGAAGTTCTACAACATCTTCTATTTTTTCCCCGCAGGACTTTGCTGATTTTAGTGAGCATTCTAATTCCTCTTGGATCCACTCTGGATCGTCTGAGAGAGCTTCCAATCGACTACTAACATCTTCTAACTCTAGCTTTGTTAAGCCATAAGCGTTGTAGTCATACTCTTCCTCAATATGTACGTCGGAAGCACACTTCTCTAACGGTGTGTTTGCTTTGTGCCTTACCACTCCGCAAGCTGTTTGGAGTATTCTCATTCCACCCTCTTCTTCGTTGTAGTCAAATGTGAGGGTGAATGCTCTTTCTTCGAGCCATTTTAGTGACTCCTCTTTTTTTTCTCTTTTGAGAATTTGTTTAGCCCATTTACCAAACGATTCTAGGTTCGTACTAAGTTGCCATCTACCAAATCCATAGAATCGTTCGATATCACGGCATGGACTTGAACTGAGACAGTATTCTCCATATTCAGTCCCAGCCTGTGTCTGTACAAATACTTCCCAGAACTTTTTGATCTCGTCCTTAGGAATACCTTCCACCTTGATTGTTCCATCTGCGTAACTGATATTTGCCATTTTTTCCTCCATTCTCGCTCCGTCCGTCAGAGGAGCAGTCTAAATCGAAAGCACCTTGCCGACAGTCGCAAGAGTGGTAAATACAAAAAAGATGAAGCCGAAGCCACAATGTGGCCTCGTACTTCATCCTTTTTAATCAATCATCATAATGTATTTACAATATTGTTATATCAACTTTGCGAAAACATTATTCAGTATTTACATTTTCCGAAAACAAAAAGGAAAGGCTTTCGGAACTACTTACACATCTTCTATGCGTAAAAGTTAAGAAAAATAGGGAAAGACAATGTGGATCAGAATACGGACAAATGTATCTTTATCCGCTAGTTGGGAAAAGATACAGACTGGTTCCGTAACGTTTACTGATCACGAAACATCAGGTGGTTTTTCTAACATCAACTCCTCTATACGTATTTGGGCGAATTATATTCCAGGAAACCGATATCTTACGGTTACATACCAATTAGACAATGTATGGTTTGGAAGCCATCCGAACATAGGTAGTGGATTTATCAATAGCAGTCTTTATATCGTACCAACAAAAACACCTTCTACTCCGCTTCGTACCAGATGGGATCTTATTGCCGATACGGACAACGTAAATGCAGCTATGGCCGATATGAACACATGGGCTCGGCAAAACGGTTTATCTGATGGTTTTCTCGCTGTTTATCAAAGTGATAAAGATAGTGGTAATGTCGGAACAAATGGCGATTGGACGGATAGAAAACAACACTCTTACAAAATTGATATTTCTTCTATGTCGGCCGAGCAAAGTCCTACTATACTTGTGCTGGCAAAAAGATGGCATATGTGGGGTACCCAAGCGATAAATGGTCACAATTATGTTCTCGTTGCTGGAAACCGATTTTTTACAGCACAAGATTTAGGTATAAATCTGAAAGCAGTAAACATTAAAGATTCAATTATTCTATAAAACAAAAAGGAGATCCATGAACGGATCTCCTTTTTGCTAATTAGTTGTCCTATCTGTTATGGATTCGTACAATGACCGTTCGCATCGAAATAGTATCGTTTGCCGTTCCAGTCCATCCAGGTATTCCGTAGCATCATACACTCATGATACTTCGGGCCCCAAGCCTTACAATCTTCTAATGTACAGTAATAATACCAATAACCATTGGTCAAAACCCAGCCCGTAGCACCAATAGTAATACTGCTGTCAGAAGGCTCATAAGGAGACCAGTAGTTATATGCCTCTTGTGAGTCATAGCCAAAATCATGTGCCTTACCCTGGAAAACAGGATAATACAAGTTCGCTGTAAATCTTCCCATTGGATCGTTTTCGGTAGTTTTTGTCCACCCATATGTATTCGCAAACCAGTTTGCGAGAATACCGTTAGCCCACTGATACGGATATTGCGTATCTGGAATAATATTTGCCTCGTCGTTTCGGTATGCTTTTTCTGCGACTGTACACGGATCGCCAATTTGTGAACCACCGGTAGTCCATGTTTTTGTCGTATATTGCTGCATCCATTCTGGATGGCCTGCAATCGCAGCATACGCTTCCGCAACCCAAACCCAATCCATGATGTATGGATGATGCACGGTATGTGTTCCGCTCAAACGCTGTGTCCAAGTAGCGGACAAAGATACATTTTCGTGATAGTTGGCACTAATGGTCACGTCTGCATACCGTTCCGTTCCTCCATTCACTGTCCAACCCGCAAAGGTATATCCAGAACGAGTAGGTCTCTTAATGGTAGCACCTGTACCTACAACATATTTTTGTGGCTGCCCTGCTGGTGCCATACCGCCATCATAGTTGTATGTGATAGTAAACTCGTTTAGCTTCCACTGGGCGTACAATGTGACATCAAGACTTCCGTTAGGGAACAATCTATTGAGGTCTACTCTGGAACCATTTGCATCATTTTCACCACTTGTAAGGGCGGCTCCGTCTGCTACGGTAATTCCAGAGCCATCTGCTTTCGTATTCCAGCCTACGAACTTGTAGCTTGGTTTACTAAATTCAGTCATGTCCTCAATGACACTTGCTTCTGAGCCTGCCTTCAACGCACCGATTGGGATCCAATCATCTACTCGTGTTCCAGTTCCACCATTTGGATCGTAGTGGATTACCAAATCGCCTACGAGCCAGTTCGCAGTCATTTTCACTGTACCGCTGTTCTGATTGAACATAAATGACTTTTCGCCTGTTGGGAAGTAGGTACCACCTTCATAGGAAGTATCTCCTCCCTTGCTTGCATCTACTCCTGTCAGAACCCATCCTGCAAAAGCATATCCTTTCTTCTTTGGAGCTTTTAGTAGGTCGATATTCTTTCCTACATATTTTCTCTGAGAAAGTGTTTTGTACTCGGTGGATGTGTTTGTTGTTCCTTCGTAGGTACCGCCATCCAGATTGTACTTAATCGTTACAAAGTGGTCTCCCCAAACTGCATACAGGGTGATCCGTTCCTGCCACTTACTAAGGTTCAAGGTTCCTTCGTTGTCGATCTCATAGGTTGTTGCCTGTGGGTTATAGGCCCATCCCTGAAATGCCTTTTCTGTGTCCGCACTTTGGAAAGGATTTTTTGGCAATTTCTCACCAATCTTTACCTTGTAGGTTTTGGTTTCATTCTTTGCATTGTTGGATTTTAGGACAACATCAACTGTCTTTGCTTCCCATTGAGCAACCAATGTGACTTCTCCGCCCTTTTGGTCATAAGTCCATTCTGCTCCTGCCTGATAGATTGTATCATTCAATGAAGCATCGGCAGCTCCTGTAACTTTCCATCCCGTAAAGGTGTAGCCTTCTCTTGCAGGCTCCTTTGCAAGATAAATCACCTTTCCATATTCCTTCTTGGTTTCGGTACTTGCTGATGAAGTACCACCGCCGAAATCATATTTTAGGGTGTACTGGATATTCGTCCATTGAGCAATCATTGTGTTCACTGCTCCAACTCTTGCAAGATTT
>Ga0256404_1002843_pt1 | contig 36931 bp, 39 predicted proteins | sample RumenRJG_01DNA_FD_185990 | JGI IMG/M metagenome (GOLD analysis project Ga0256404, IMG submission 185990) | Bovine rumen microbial communities from Lethbridge, Alberta, Canada - RJG_01 | ecosystem: Host-associated > Mammals > Digestive system > Stomach > Rumen | place: Canada: Alberta | collected...
TATCATGCTCAGCGCCAGTATGTACAAGAGCATCTATGACAGAGAAGGCTTCGAGCCGCGTCTGCTCAGCCGTAGCATCGAGGACTCCAGTACGGTGACCTCAGTGCTCGTACCGTGGAGTACGTGTATGGGGCACAGAACGAAGCGTATAAATGAGGATGAGGAGAAATGAGGGTGAAAGGTTTGAGAGACAAAGGGTTAGGGAGATTGAGGTCGAAGAGGCGGAAAAAACGAAACGTTTACATGGGTTTAATTTTGGTTTACGTGGAGGGCTGGATGAGGCTTGGATGATGGGCGGTTGGTTTACATGAGGTTTACGATTGGTTTACCAGGAGGGGGACGGTGGAAACGACTGGATTTGAAGACGGTTTGGAAGCGATGATTTAGGCGGCTGTGTGGCCGTCTTTTTTTGTGCCTATATAGATGGGCGATGAGGCTGTAAATGGCGTAAATACGGGCGTTTGTGGCGGTTTTATGGGTGTTTTGTAGACGTTGGGAGCTGGTGGAGGTAGAAAGGTGGAGGAAGGCTTAGAGAATGGCGTTGGAAAGGCGTGGGAAAGTCGTTGGAAGATGACAGAAAAGGAGGCGTTGGCTGAGGCTGAAGCCTCCTTTTCGTGGGTTGTGGGAGGGGAGGGAAAAGGGGCGATTTTGTCATGATTTCAGATTTGGGAATTCATTTGGATATTCAGTTTGGGAATTCACCTTTGGAAGTTTGGGAATTCAAAAAGTGGAAATGAGGGGGTGGATGGAAAAGGGGTAAAAGTACGCATTTTTTCGGTTTGACCCCCGATTTTTGGCGATAGCCCCCCCCTCAACGACCCCCACCTTTTTGAAATACACATTATTATATATAGCGTAAAGGCCTGTAAATAGGGGGATTTCGGCGGTTTTCAGGGCTGAGGAGGGAGGGGAACACCCGGAAAAGGGGTGTCAGAGGGGGGACAAGTGGGGGGTACAGAGTCTATAAGACTATTTTCTATAATCGTAGACATTAATAACAGTGCCGACACTATCCATGGTAAATACTTGGTTATATAGCATCAATGCGCCAAACCCATTTTTTGCACGATATTTATGACGTACACAATAAAGATTCCCCTTTTTAACGACGTTACTCCATTCTACAGGCTGGTAACTTTTAGGATCGTTCAAATTTGATTTTAGATAACTCTCTACTTGTTCAACGGACCCAGTAGTACCTTCATTGTAAACTATATCATGATGACGTTGTTCACTATCCTTTGAAGAACTACATTTCGAAGCTCCCCATATCACAATAACAGAGAAGAAAATTAAAAATAATAATAGGTTAGAACAACCAAATACCTTTTCTTTCGGTGTCATTTCACTCCAATTCTTTTGCTGTTTCATGTTAATTATGTTTTAAGTTAGAAAAGTTAGACAAGTCTGACGAGGCCGACGATGGTGCTGAGTGAGCGGATGTCGTCCTTGGGGAGGGGGAAGGGCTTGTAACGCTTGTTCTCGGAGACGCAGAGGATGCAGTCGTCGTTCTTTTCGCACTCCTCGACGTACTTGACGAGGACACCCTGACTGGTGTCGAGGACATAGACGCCGCCCCACTGGAAGAAATGGATCTCGGAGATTTTGCGGCAAGCGATGATGTCCCCATTGCAGTAGAGAGGGGTCATGGAGTCGCCAGAGACGCGAATGAGGAAGTTGGCTCCCTTGGCTTCGAACTCCGGGATGGAATAGTGCTGACAGTCGTCGAAGCTCACTCCATCATTATCAATTGCCGGGAACCCCGCAATGGCCTCCATTGGAATAAGTGGGATGCCCTTGTGCCTTGAACTTGTTTTTTTTGCTTCGGGCAAGGGTTGTTCATCAGACTTCAACATTGAGCCTTTGCCTGTGAGCAGCCATTCAGGGGAAATCATTTCGCATTTTGCGAATAATAAATCATAATCGAAACTATCTCGTGCCAACCATGTGCTGATTGTCGAGGGCGCAACACCTATATACTTGGCAAAGCGTGTAGGTTTTCCATCACTATAATGGGAAATCAGAGCCTCTAATCGTTCTTTTTTAGTCATAATTTTGCGTTATGCGAAATTTTATCCCCGAAACATTTTGCAGTTCGCGAAATATATTTTATCTTTGCAGCGTGTTCCGAATGGAATGTGCGCCCAAAGATACGAAAAAGGGCGGAAAAGAAAGAAGAATTAAGGTTAAATGTTAATAAGTGAAGATTATGAAGAAGAAATGCAACAAGAAATCTCCCGCCATTCTGACAATGGCGGAGAAGGAGAAGCTTCAGTGCGTTCTGGATGCTTACTGCGAGAAGCTGCAGGCCGACTACCAGTCAGCGACGACACGACTGGGCCGGCACTATTATTCCGAGGTTCAGAAGGAAGCCTCTATGGGAATTTTATCTCGATATTATCCCTACGGCACCTCTCCTCAAACTCGGCTTTTTCTTGAAGAAACTTATCGGCTAACTCAGTCTCATGCCTCTGAAATGCGAGAGGTACGAGCCATTTATAATACTCTTGGCTTAAGAACCAACCGCCATCTGGAAGGTTATCCTTTACATAGCTCTCCAGCGCGGCGATGCGTGCCTCAAGACGTATGAGGTCTTCTACAGAATAATTACTCATATTTTGTTCCATTTAGAATTTGGGCATAAAGTTACTAAAAATTATTGATTAATAAGTGAAGATTATGAAGAAGTACATTCACCTGAAGAAGGAAGACCGCGAGTTTATCGCGAAGGCGTTTGGCATTACGCCTCGCATGGTGTTCAGTGCCGTCCACTTTGAGAGCGACTCGGAGCTGGCTCGTAAGGTACGTAAGTTGGCGCTGGATCGTGGCGGCATCGTGATGGTAGAGGTTCCGGAGACTGAGACCTTGTTTGACGCGGACGGCTACATGCGTCAGTATCTGCCCGGCGGCGTGCTGTTAGAGTTCAAGTATTCGGACAACAGCTGCACGGTGTTTGTGCGTGGCGAGGAGAAGCGTAAGTTCGAGCATGTATATGTGAGCGACATCCCGTATATTCAGGAGTTCGCGGGTAAATTCTATAGTGCCGCTGCTCAGCAGCGGCCTACGGAACGGGAGCGTCAGATGGCATAAGGAGGCGGCTATGGAGTACTACGGCAACAAACTATGCGTGAGCTACCAGGATCTTGTGGATGGAGGCATTATCAGTGCCTGCAACTACCGCAACTGGGTGAATCGCGGCAAGGTGGACGTTGTCCGTAAGGGCGGTGGCAGAGGCAGTTGCGCGCTGATAGCCGTTGACAGTTTGCCGGAGAGCTATCGCGAAGAAGTTCGCCGTAAATATCCGGATGGCGCGATGGTTCTATTGGTGGGCTGGGTGAACAGCAACTACGAGCTTGACCAGGGCGCGGTGGTCTTCTTCCACGACCGTAATAAGACCGGCGTTGACCTTCCCGAGGACAAGGCGCGTGAGTACATCATCAACGCGAGCGTGCTGAACACGTGCATCAAGCTGTATGACAGGGCGAAGGACTACCGTAAGCTGATGGGCGAGAAATATGACTGGAGCATGATGGCGGAGGCCATCGAGGTGCTGCGCAACGAGCTCCACCACACACTTCCTAAGAGCACGCTGCGGTTTAGGAAGAAAGTGAACGAGTACCGGAAGGAGGGGTACGGGTGCCTCATCAGCGGCAAGTTCGGCAACCAGAGCGCCCGCAAGGTCGATTACAAGACCGAGCGGCTGATATTGGCCATCGCCTGTTTGCCCAACAAGCCCTACAACACGAGCGTTCTGGAGATGTACAACATGTTTGTGACAGGTGAACTTGACGTTTATGACCCCGAGACTGGCGAGCTGCTGAACCCCGACGACTATGTTGACAAGACGGGCGAGCCTAAGGCCCTGAGCGAGGCCACCATCACGAACTACCTGAACAAGCCCAAGAACCGCGTGCTGATAGAGCACAGGCTGACGAGCTTCACGACGTTCATGCATGAGCAGATGCCCCACGTCCACCGTCACTCCCCCGAATTTTCACTGAGCAAGGTGAGCTTCGACGACCGCGACCTTCCTCGCAAGCTGAAAGACACGAAGGCAAGACCGAAAGCCTACTACGCCTATGACGTGGCGAGCCAGTGCGTTGTCGGCATGGCCTACAACAGGAACAAGAACGTGGACTTGGTGGTGGACTGCTTCCGCGACATGTTCCGCCTGTTGGACCGGCACGGCTGGGGCTGCCCGGCTCAGGTAGAGGTAGAGAACCACCTGATGAGCCAGTGGAAGGACAGTTTCCTGAAAGCCGGTGTGATGTTCCCCTTCGTAAGATTCTGCGCCCCTCAGAACTCCCAGGAGAAATATGCCGAGCCTATGAACGGGGCTAAGAAGCGTAGCATCGAGCACAAGAACCACCTTGGCATCGGCCGGTTCTACGCCAAGGACCGGCACTACAGGACAGAGGCCAAGAAGGTGTTTGACGAGAAGAACGACACCTACGAGGACAAACAGTACTACACGTGGGAAGAGCTGATAGCCGACGACCGTCGTGACGTGTGGGAGTTCAACCACAGTTTGCACCCTAACCAGAAGAAGTACCCCGGTATGACCCGTTGGGACGTGCTTGTGGCGAACATCAACCCGACGCTTGAACCTTTGGAGAAGAGCAAGGTGGTACGGTATATCGGCGAGCATGTGGAGACCACGATACGTCGGAACTCGTACTGCCGGGTGCAGTACAAGGACTGGTGGCTGAGCGACGTGAAGGTTATCGAGCAGCTTGAGCCCAACAACTGGAAGGTAGACGCCTACTACCTGCCCCATGAGGACGGCAGCATCACAGACGTGTATATCTGGCAGGGCGACCGCTACATCGACAAACTGGAAGACGTCGGCACGTTCAACACCGCTGACTGCGAGCAGACTGAGGCTGACGAGGCCGTGAAGCTGAAGCAGCAGAAGAAGATAGCCAAGTTCAACAAATGGGTGAAGGACAACGAGATTGGCACGGTGGGCGTGGCGGCGAAGAGCCAGGAAGAGCCGGAAGCCATATCACTGGCGGCCATAGAACCTCCTGAGGAAACGGAAGAGCCGGACGTGCCGCTGACGGAAGACTACGGTCGGAAGGCGCTGGAGGACTATTAAGGGCCGCTGCACAGCAGCGGCGTACAGAACCCAGCACGATATAGAGGCGCGGGGTTGTAACCCAGCGAGCAGAAACAACATTTTAATGGTATTAAAACAGCTTTAGATTATGATTACAGAAGCGCAGAAAAAGAAGATTTTGGAGGCGGTTCGAGCCAACCGCCCGAACTATCCGAGCGACGCGAAACATGCGGCAAGCTTGGGCATCAGCACGAGTGTGTACAGCTCCATCAAAAACGGGCAGACGGCGAAGGCGTTGAGCGACGGCAACTGGATAAGCATCGCGCGCAAGCTGAACGTGAGCCTTCGCCCCGGCATGGAGTGGAAGGCAGCCAAGACCCCGACGTTTGACTTCATCACGACGCAACTGGAGCTGAGCCAGCAGTCGAGCCTTAGTGCGATACTGGTAGACATCCCGAATATCGGCAAGACGTTCACGGCCAAGTACTATGTGAGGAGCCATAAGAACGCCGTGTATATCGACTGCTCCCAGGTGAAGACTAAGACCCAGCTTGTGCGCAAGATCGCGAGCGAGTTTGGCGTGTCGAGCGGCGGCTGGTACCACAACGTGTATGAGGACCTGTGCTACTACCTTCGGAGCATCGACCACCCGCTGGTCATCCTCGACGAGGCCGGCGACCTGAAGAACGAGGCGATGCTTGAGCTGAAGGCGATGTGGAACGCCACTGAGCGCTGCTGCGCCTGGTACATGATGGGCGCGGACGGTCTGAAGGAACGCATCCGGCGCAGCATCGACCTGAAGATGGTGGGGTACACCGAAATTTTCTCGCGCTACGGCAACCACTACTCGAAGGTGACCCCTGACGACGGCCGTGAGCGCGAGCAGTTCCTGAACAGTCAGGCGAAGATCGTGGCCAAGGTGAACGCTCCGGAAGGTGCCGACATTGCCTCCATCGTGCGGCGTAGCAAAGGCGGCCTTCGTCGCGTGTATACCGAGATAGAGAAACTAAAGATGACGCAGGTATGAGCAAGCGGGCATACAGCGTTCGTGACATCGAGGCTAAGAAATGGGTGACGCTTCCGTGGGGCGAGAAATGGAGCTCCCCCTTTGGTTATCCGGCCGACAACGCCCGTTGGTTCATCAGCGGTGCGAGCGCGAGCGGCAAGAGCTCCTTCGTGATGCAGCTGGCCAAGGAGCTTTGCAACTATGGCAGGGTGCTTTACATGAGCTACGAGGAGGGCGTTAACCAGAGTTTCCAGCGTCGGTTAGGCTATCTCCACATGGACGAGGTGCAAGGGAGGTTCCGTGTAGCGATGGGCGACACGTGGGAGGAGCTTGTTGCCCGTTTGAAGAAGCCGAAGAGTGCGAAGTTCATCATCATCGACTCGTTTCAGGTAGCCCCCTGGGACTACCCCGAGGCGGTGAAGCTGATGGAGACCTTCCCAAAGCGTTGCTTCATCTGGATCAGCCAGGAGAAGAAGAGCCAGCCATTAGGCGGCGGCGCGGTGCGGTTGAAATACATCTGCGACATGAAGGTGCGAGTCGTGGGCTACAAGGCGTACTGCCAGGGGCGTAGCATCGGCGAGGCCGGCAGCTACTTCACCGTGTGGGAGGAAGGCATACTGAAGACCAGCAACCAGATATAACTGGGGAGAGGGCCGCTGCCCAGCAGCGGCATACAGAACCCAGCGAGATACAGAGGGCGCGGGGTTGTAACCCCGCGAACAGGACGTCCCCTCGAAGATGAGGGCCGAGAAAGCAGAACTTTATTAACTTAAACGATAACGGATATGGACGAAGTGATTGAGAAGATAGTGGCTGAGGCGAAGAAGCAAGTATCGGAGTTTGGTTACAGCGACCAATGGCAGATACTGAGTGAGGCAGCTCAGCGACTTGAAGACTTGGGGCATGAGGCCCTGAAGCTTGAGTATATGATAGAAGACATGGAAGGAGGTGAGGAATGAGCGAGGAAAGCAGAATGATAACGGTGCGTGCCCCTCACGGCCACATCACGCATGAGCATTTGGTGCTTCACGGCCTCCGCTGCGGTTACTGCCAGGGCAACGGCTGGTTCTGGGGCCACGATGAGATTGGCGAGAGCGTGAAAGAACCCTGCCCGATATGCAAGGGGCGGAAGACGGTAGAAGCTGAGGTGAGGATAGAATGGAAAGCGGAAGGAGGTGAGCGATGAGAGCCGTAGTGGAATTTGCAAAGATGATTGTGGCGTTGAGCTTATTTGTCGCCTTTGAGGCGATTTTTGGACTGGCTTCATTCTTCTCGGACAAAAAGATAGATTTAGGAGAATGAGTCTATATATAAAAACAATTAACAAATAAGATTATGAGTAACATTTTGGAGAATTTGAAGAAGCGGCTTCAGGTGTGGCACGAGGAGCGTGCCGCGCGTTTGGAGGCCGCGCGCCAGGCAGAGCTTGACGAGGCCGCGCGCAGAGAGGTGAACGTTATGGAGTTTAACGGTGCTCTATATCTGAGCGTGAGCGGCGTGCCCTTGTTAGGCATCAGTGATATTTCGGGCGACCTGCCGACAGCCGTTCAGGCTGCCCGTGAGAACTATAAAGACTGGAAGGAGGAGAAGCTATGGGAACGGAGAGGAACTACGCACGCTTTTACGCTCTTCTGAAGCAGATGCCCTACGCGGACAAGGAGACGCTCGTGGAGCAGTACACCCACGGCAGGACTACCCACCTTCATGAGACTACAGCGCAGGAGTACCGTATCATGTGCGACGAGATGGAACGCGTGTCGGGCTATGCAGAACGCAGGAAGGCCCTTCAATCCCTGCTGCGTAAGAAGCGGAGCGCTTGCCTTCGTCTGATGCAGCAGCTTGGTGTGAACACGACGGACTGGCCGACGGTGGACAACTTTTGCCTAAATCCTCGCGTGTCGGGCAAGCGATTCGCCCAGCTGGACGCGGAAGCGCTTGACACATTACAGGTGAAGCTCAGGATGATCAAGAAGCACGGCGGTCTAAAAACAAGAGCTCAAGCGCAGCCCAAGACATCGCAGAGCATGATATACATACCCTTAGGCGGAGACACCGCCAAGGCATAAACAACAACCCATTAAAAACAACAGAACAATGGCAAAACGAGTAAAGAAAATCATTATTACCGGCGTGACGCGCGAAGCCGCCGACGAAGCCTTCGCCAAGTATGCCAAGGCCGATGCCGAGAGTGCGAAGATCACGGCCGACATCGAGTTGCAGTGTGCTAAGATCCGCGAGAAGTATGCCGGCCGTCTGGCCGAGCTTGACGCGGCTAAGACTGTAGCCTTCGACACGTTGCAGAGCTTCGCGACAGAGAACCAGGCCGAGTTGTTCTCGAAGAAGAAGAGCCTGGATATGGCTCACGGCGTTATAGGCTTCCGCACGGGCACTCCGAAGTTGAAGACGTTGAAAGGTTTTACCTGGGCGAGCGCCCTTCAGCTTGCGAAGGAGTTCCTTCCGAGCTACGTTCGCAAGACCGAGGAGGTGGCTAAGGACAAGCTGCTTGCCGACCGTGACATGGAAGTGAAGGTGAAGGACGGTGAAGACAAGGTGAAGCTGAGCCATGAGATGGCCCGCTGCGGCATCCAGGTGGTTCAGGACGAGACCTTCTACGTTGAACCGAAGAAGGAGGAGACGGCATAAAGCGCAAGGTGGTACGGCCCGAGAAAGTGGCGCTGTGCCGCCTGTGCAAAGGCACGGGCACAGTGTCGGGCAAGGACAAGCACGGCCGCTCATTGCTTCGCGTGTGTCCCCAGTGTGAGGGCAGCGGCAGGGTGAAGGTGAGTGGCGTGATGGAATTTGACATCAAACCTTATAAAGAAAAGTAGCAGATGAACAATCGTCGTGGAGTAAGTTATCAGAAACGTGTGGAGGAGATCAACCGGATATATGACCAATGGGCCAAGCGGGGCGTAGCGAACCGCGAGATATGGCGAAGGTACGTATATCCTCGCTATGCCATTAGCGAGCGCACGTTCTATAACATACTCAACGCGAGTGCTGATACCAAGAACGTGATAGCTGACGATTGCCGTCAGCTATTGCTGTTCAAGGATGAGGACTTTGAGTAGCGACGGCTTGTAAGCCGCCGGACAGAACGGAGCACCCCCGCGCCTTGGAAAGGCGGGGTACAGAACGAGAAAGCAACGGATTATGGCAAGCGACATGGAAAAGGGCCTTCAGCAGGTGATCAGGAACATCCTGAAGGACATCAAGGTGGAACTTGGCGACGAGTTTGACAGGAACTTCGAGCGTCAAGGTTTCTTCTCAGAGAAATGGCAGCGGAGGAAGAGCCCGACTCGCCCGGGCGGCGCGATACTTGTAGATACAGGCAAGCTTCGCCGTAGCATTAAGAGCAGCAGTACGTCTGACAGCATTGTGTTTTCGAGCGACCTGCCATACGCCTCGATTCACAACGAGGGCGGCGAGATCAGGGTAACGCGTAAGATGAAGGCTTATTTCTGGCACAAATACTACGAGGCCACCGGCTCTTTCGGACGCAAGAAGAACGGGGAGGCGAGGAAGGACAAAAGGACGGTTCAGCTGAGCACGGAGGCCGGATTCTGGAAACTGCTTGCTCTGATGAAGGAGGGTAGCAGCATCAAGATTCCGAAGCGTCAGTTCTTAGGCGCGTCACCGGAAGTGGAGCGTGCTGTGCGGGACATCATTGAAGAGAATTTAGGAGAATATTTTAACGACGTAAAACTGAAATAATCATGATGAGAGAAGAATTGTTTGAAGCCATCAAAACAGCTATGGCCGATACGGAAGTGAAACATATAGACCTGTGGAACCACAACGTGGAGTTTTTGGAGCAGGAAGATGCTTGGCCATTGCCGGCGTTGTTCGTGGAATTTGGCGGCATCAGCTGGGAGCCCGTTTCCGGTCTTCATCTTCGCGGCACAGGCGAGGTCCGCCTTCATCTTGTCACGAACTGGAGCGATGGCGGCTATGAAAGTGCTTTTGCGTTATGCAGCGAGGTGAGCGTACGTGCTTGCGGTCTGAGCGGTAAGTGGTTTGACCATCTGCGTCTTCTACGCACGGAGACGAACCACAATCATGAAGAGATACTGGAGAACATCGACACGTACAGCGTGCGTTATTTACGTTATGGCGGATAGTGGTTATAGAAGCTATAGAGGCCATAAGCGGGACATAGAGAGCCCCGGCGGTAGAACGTCCGCCGGGGCTTTATTATGCCGCCACGTCGCAAAAGAAAGGCCTCAGACGGCCTTTTTCTTGAATAACATCATGTCGGTATATGATGAGCTGTAGTTCATGTGCTGGTTGAACACCCTCAATTCAGCACCTTTGAATGGATTGCCCAAGTCAGGATTGCGCCCCATCCACTCACACAGTTCAAGAATAGACGACTTGTTAGAGGTGAAATAAACGTATGAATGACCTTTCAAGACCTTGATAACATCGAGATAGTCGGCCAAGCCCCAATACATATTGTAGGTGGAAACATCGGTAGAGAGATACGGCGGATCAACGAGGAAAACCACTCCAGGACAATCTCCATATTTATGAACGAGTTCCTTGTAGTCGCAGGAAGTGATTTCAAGGCCATTGAGATAGTCGCCACATGTTGGATAGTCGGTCTTTCGGATATTGTTATAAAGGGCTTCTTTTCTCAATCCACCAATGTCGGTCTTGTATTTCATAGAAAACATGAGGGACGATGACAGTGTGATAAAGTCAACAAAGCCATTTTTCAAATCCTCCTCGATGCGATTGAATATAACATCACGCAGTTGACCCTTGATTATTTTATGCCTTGGCACGCTGTCGCCCACCATTTTCCTGATGTCGGCAATAAGGTGGTTGGTGCGTGGGATATTGTCAATGCGCCTACAATAGTTATCGAAGTCATTATAAACAACCTTAGAATGCGGCTTGAAGTGCTTTGTAATATGAGAGAGCAGCCCTGAGCCGCCGAAGAGGTCGACGAACGTAGTGCCATCGGGGAACTGTTCGAGAACCTTTATAAATTCCTTTGCGAACATACGTTTCTGGCCTACGAATGGCAGTGGTGCGGAAAGATACAGCTTGCTCATACGTTCAACTCGAATTTAACGTTTTCGTCCCCGTCAAGCAGCTGCCGAGTCCGCACCAAGTTGTTCTCATAAATATGCACATTGCCAATGTTGAGCGTGATGGATTTCAGAGGCAGCTCTATCTGCCTTGCCATGAGATACAGATGGTAGAGGTCTGCTGGCAGTCCAAGGTTGGCATCGCTGCTGCGCTGATAAGCTGTAAGAACCAGTTCACCATTCTCTATTTGGAACTGCACAAGGCTCAGACATGGGGCTTGGTTGGTCTCCACCCCTGTTGAGCCGAGGAACAGCACATAGTTCTTTGAGCTTCGCTTCTCGTGGTTGATTTGGCAAATGAGTGGCGGCAGTTTCTTCAGATATGTCGGATAGCTGTTGACGAGCACCGGTCCGCAATAGTCCCACCAGCTGATGCCGGCCTCGCGGTATTTATCGACGTTGCGCTCGCCTTTCATGAAGAGCTGCAGTTCGCTCTTCAGCTTCTTTCTTGCGATAGGATGCCCCTCGAAAATGTCTAAAAGGTCAGCCGGGGAGAGCGTGAGCTTCTCATTGAGCAGGTAACGTATTGTGCCTTTTTTGTTGGTCTGTTTTCTGCCACTGACCAACACCTTTTGCAGAAGTTGATAGTATTTGTTCATATTGTCGTGTTAAAACCACGGCAAAGATAGGAAGCAAGGGACGTAAAGCCATAGGCGCAGACGGCATTCATGCTGCAAGCGGCATGCAGTAGAACGGTATAAGACTACTTACCCCCCCCTATGAGCGTTTCCCCCACACTCAGCCCGGAACCTCTTGATGAGGTCATAGACTTTTCGTTCGCAAACATGATAACGCTGAGCAAGTACCACTACGATATAGGATACCTTCTCGCCTTTTGAACGCATATTTGCATAGTCATTGTATAGTTCCACATAGTCGGCATCTTCAAGCCGGATACCCGCACGGCGTAAATTCTTAATCAATTCCCTGTTAAATTTCAGCACTTCTATTACCGTCATATCCAAAAAATATTTGTACCTTTGCACCGTCTCACTTATTAATAGCGCATGGCGCACACAAGAAAAAACCATCTACTGGCGACGAGGGTATATGGCCCCCGGTTGTGCCAGTAGATGGTAACTTGTGTTAATTAGTAAGTGAGACGACTATTAACAGGCCGGGGGCTTTTTTTACCGCCCACCCCCGCGGGCGTAAGTTCAAACAGCGTAATCTTCCATCTTGAAAGCATCCTTGAGCTTCCATCCGTCAGCAATGGTCTGTTGGATATAGGTCAGTGCTGCGGTGTAGAATGTGCGAAAGTCTTCAAGTTGGCTGAAGACCAAGACAAGTATTAGATTATGAGCCATATTACTGCTGCTAAGGCGCCACCGGCAACGGTGAGAAGCCAGTCGGTGAGGTCGAACTTGTTGCCGTAGAGTCGGTCTTTGAGTTCGAGGCAAGTGGCTGCTACGACGGCGGCATAGATGCCGGCATAGGGCGAAGCAGTGAGCCCTGAGACGATGAATCCGCCTATGAGGTGCTTGTAGTGGTTGGAATTTTTGAGAAATGCGATAATTTTCTTCATAATTGTTTGGTGTTTGGAAATAAATGTTTAACTTTGCGGTGGATCATTCCCCGTTAAGGGGTTTGGGCCCCGATTCAGGCAGTCTTGTTATTTCAAGTCTGCCTGTCTTATTTTAAAGTCGTTTGAAGTCATTTGACTTCGCGTATAGATAACATCTTTGTCACCGACAATTAAAGTAAGACTTTCTACTTTTGTTCTTCTAACTCTGCTCTTGATAGCATCAGCTAATATTCCGAGAGGTGTTTCAGAATCCGCGACCAATACGATGTGTTCTGCTTGTTTTGCAGCAGATCGTATCAAAGAGTCGATGGAGTTCTTTGTAGGCGCCTTGCTTACCTTATACTCCTGATACCCCCCCAATGTCTTGTTATAGCTGTCAGGTGATTTTTTGTCGGAAGGGTTGGCGATAAGGTCTATCTCGTAGCCATGTTTATTGGCGAGGAAGGAACCCACACTCACGTTCTCCTTTTTTTCGTTCTTCCCGTGTAAAGAACTTACCCTGAGTTTTCCCTTTTCAGTAGGGCAGGTAATGAAAGTTTCCTTTGTATCATTTTTCTTATTCCTCCAGCATTCGCGCACGAGTTTGCATGCTTCACAGAGTTCATTTTCTGGCACGAAGGCGAGGTTTACTTTCCCCTTAGCGATGTCGCAGTCACGGCATCGCTTGATGGTGTATGGATTGTAGTCTGGGATGGCTTTCTGCTGCTTCCCTGGATTGAATCGGAATATTCCCTTGGTGTCGCTTTGCAGTGCCTCCTCTCCCCGTGCCATTGCCTCGTCGCGCGGAGTGGTGGCATACTTCGACTTTCTGACCTGTACGACGGTGCACCGGCAGTTCCATCCGTTAGGCGGATAGTAAGTCTCCCAGAAAGGGTCGGACATGGGCAGGGTGACTCCGTTGAGTGCCGCGTGCTCAGGGCGCACCTTATCATCTCCGGCGGTGCGGTACTGTAGGTTGTATCGGTCTCCATCCTCGGCATACTGTTCCCATTTTGCCGCCATCTCGGCAGAGGCGTGTACGAAATTGTACTCAGCGTGGAGATAATTCTGGTTGTACGTCTTGTCTATTTTCTGAACGTCGTTATAAAACTGTTCGAAAGACTTTCTATTGCCGTTCTCATCGAGGAGTGATGGGAAGGCCTCGTTGAGTTCGTGGAAGGTCTTGAGCCCAGAGAAGATATAGTCGGAACGCGTGAGCCTCCGTCGCATGGCCTCGGTCATGGGTACTTTCTGAAAAGCTTGGTCGAGGATGTCGGCATGGGTTGAGATGAATTTCTGCGCCTCGTCGGAAGCGAGGATATTGATGTCGAGCGTGGCCCCCTTCTGTCGGAAGAGGGCAGACATAAGGCCGGAGAAAGCCTCGGTGAGACGTGTTCGTATTTTGTCCTGCTCATCCTTGGTGAGGTTGATTTGCGGCGTGAAATCCTGGAGAATCTGTGCATAGCGTTGGTGCAGCCCCACGTAGTCGGTGGGGCTTAGTCGAAAAAAGAGGCAGCGGTTGGCGCGGGGTTGTAACCCTGCGAAGGTGACGGCTGTGGAGCTGAATTTTTGACTTTCTTGGGGTCGTTGGGGTCATTATCGTCTCCATCGTTGCCATCATCATCGCCGTTGTCGGGGTCGATGGGAGCTGTTGGGTTTCGTCTGTCACCAACGGGCATGGAGTATTTCTTGGCGAAGTATTTTGGGTCAACGTCGTATCGGTCGGCAATCATGGTCTCGTAGGCAACCTGCTGCTCCGGGGTATAGTCGACGGAGTCGTCCCAGTCGAAGCGCAATCCGGCAACGGGGAAGCCATGGCGGACCATTCGTGGAAGCAGCTGGTTGTTGACGACATCGCGGAGCATGTCGGCGTCGGCGTCGATGAGGTTTTGGAAGACCTGTAGGTGGGTCTGTGACTGTGATAGCGAAGAGCCGTCCTCGATGGTCATGGTCTGTCCGATGATGAGCTTTGAGAGCTCCGAGTTAGCCCGGTCGACGCGCTCGTTATAGACATTGAACGCATCGCCCCGTGAGGACTCGACGAACTCCAGCTCCGTGTCGAGAGGCAGTACGGCGGAGCCCGCAAAGCCGAGCGCCGCGAGCTGCTCGTTGATGCGCTTTCGCTCCTTCTCGTCACGCGTGGAAGTCTTTGCCACTCGGAGAGGCATGCCGAATATCTCGCCGAAGGCATCCCAGAAGGCGAGCATGTTCTTCTTGGGAATGGTGTGCTGTGCTGCTCTGAGATAGAGACCGAGGTCGTCGGGCTGCCCCGCCTCGATGAGCCACTCGGAGAATGGTGGCTCGTGGTAGTCGATGCCCGTAGTCCAGTCCTGTCCGAGGTCTGTGATGACTCGCCCGTATTCAGGGATGACATGCTTTCGCGGTATGAGGGCGACTTGGCTGTAGCAGGGGCATCCGTCGCCATCGGTGACGACATCGCCGAGTTCGATGAGCGAGTGCCCCCAGTATCGGCTGTCGAGGATGAGCATACAGAGCCGTTTGAACCATGCCTGGTCGAAGTAATGAAGGGCCTGCTCGTCCTCTTTGCCGTTGTCGTCTACAAGCTTGAAGGACTTGGCCATGACGAATCCCTCCCGCTGCGCGACGCACCCAGAGAGATGAGCATCGACCTCGACATCGCGATAGATGTCGTAGAGCTTCTTACGGTTTGGCGAGTCGACATTGATGGCCATTTGCCATGCGCTGCGCCAGTCGGCAATGTCTTTTCGTGTGAGTGCATCGGTGGTGCGCTGCAGCCCGATGACGACGGACTTTACAGTTTTTGGATTTTTTGCCTTGGCAAGGTTGAAGTTGCCATAGGGAGTGTGGAGGAGGCCGTCGGAGCGGCCTGTTATCTTGCTAAAGAATGCTTTTATATCCATTGTTGTGATGGGGTTGATGGGTTGAATGGGGGTTATGGGGCGCCGCTGCACAGCAGCAGCCTATGGAACCAAGCGTCGGCTTGTAAGCCTCCGAACAGAACGGAGCACTACCAGTTATGCCTTAGCGGTGGCTGTGATGTGAGGATGATGCCGGTGGAGACGGGGTCGCCCTGCGTGTCGACGGCAGCGGGCAGGTCGGGTACGATCTTGCCAGCCTGTACCCCTTCGAGCCATTTGACGGCTCGCTCGTATCGTTCCTTTCTGATTTCGGAGCCGAGCTTCTGCGGCATGGCCGACACCATGTGGTAGAGTGCGATGTCGCAGGTGTACATGACGATGAGCCGGTTGCGGCTGTCACCCTCGGCAGCGAAGATGGCGTTGGTGTCGTATGTTGGCCGTAGGTAGGACGCTATTTCCTCCTGTGCCTCGGCCTCGGCGTTTGTCCGGTTCTCTTCAGAGGTCTGTGAGACCACCCTGAGTGCGTTGTCGCCAATGACAACTTTGTAATCTTGGTCAGTGATGAACATAAGCTGATGTTTTTGAGTTTACCATGCGTTTCGTGCTGTGGGCCTTCGTGCTATGATGGGCTGCGCTGACTCCTGCCTCGAGTTGCGCTGCAGGAGCCAGATGGCTCCCTCGTCAGCATCTGGCGCATCGTCGTGGACACGTGAGCCCCTTTCGAGCGCCAGGGTCTGCTCGATGCCCACCTGCATGTCGGGCGAGTCCTTGAGCGCAGCATTGTAGAAGACGAAGCCCCGTTCCCAAAGTGGGGATATCGCCTCTATGCGCTGTATCTTCTCCGGCTTCTTTCGTTTGTCGGGCATGATGGGCAGCTGGTAGCCGCGGATCTTGCCTTCGGCCTCGAACTCATCGAGGATGGTGTCCTGTATGAAGTTGGCCTCCATGAAGAACGGCACAGCTGCTGTGTCGCGCGTGCGCTCGTATAGGTCGTAGAGCCACCGCACCATGCCCGATACGGTGTCCTGACGGACGTAGCAGTCGATGAGATGAAGTTCGGGTCCGATCTTCCCCCACAGTCGTGAAGCCTTGTAGTCGTTGGCCGTGGTGGACTTGAATGAGGGGTCGGTGTAGCAGATAAGCTCATCGTACTTGGAGAGCTTAGGCATCCTCTTGAAATGGATCCACTCATTCCGGAAGATGGTACCGTCGACGATGGGGTTGTGCATCATCTCCTTGTTCCATGCCCGGTAGCCGACGAACTCAGCATAGGCCTGTGCTTCCTGCTTGGTCCACTTCTCGCGCCATACCGGCTCTCCATTCTTATCGACGGCCTGAATCTTTGAGAGAAAGACCCCGTGCGTGTGCGCGATGTTATAGAGGACGGACGTCTTGGAGATAAGGTTTCCGACCATGATGAACCGTCCTCGTCCCACGTCGAGAGAGCCGAATAGCGCCTCCTTAACCCAGTCTGTGAGGTCGTGTACCCGCTTCTCGTTTCGGCAGAGCTCGTCGTCGTCGAGGTCGTCGATGACGATGTAGTCTGGTCGAGCCTCGCGGTCACGCAGTCCACGCGGCGACTGCCCACGGCCACAAGCGAGGAACTTGACCCCGCCTTTTGTCTTGAACTCCCCCTCCTGCCAGTCTCCATCAGACTGCTGAAGGCCGAAGTCGGCAATGATGCGCTGGTTGAACTGGAGCTCAGCCTGAATGTCCCCGAGGAGTCGGTCTGCGGCATCCTCGGACTTACCGACGATGACCATGAAGTTGATGAGCCTCTTGGGCTGGAACATGAGCCAAAGCGGCATGAAGATGTCGAAGTGTGTGGACTTGGCATGACCTCTCGGCCACATGAAGACCGCCTTTAGGTTTGGCGTTGCCTTGACCTTGCGTGCCGCCTCGTTGTGGAAGGGTGCGTTGTGGATAGTGCGTATGACCTCGCCTGTGGTTTTGTCGCGCAGCTGCAGGAAGTGCGGGAAGTAATACTCGCAGAAAGCAGCATAGTTGGCGAGGAGTCTGTTTTTACGCTGCTCCCTCTCGGCATCGTTTTCCTTCTTGAGGAGCGCGGTGTCGGTAATGGCCTGCACCTGCTTGCACCGTTCACGCCAGAGGTCGTAAGCTTGTTTTTTCTCTGCTACTGTTGCCATGATGATGAGTTCTGATGGCTGCTGCTGAGCAGCAGCGTACGTGACCCAGCGGATGAGGAGCTACTTAATACCCATCTGCTCGGTGATGTACATGTCCTGATACTTGTTGATGACCTTCATGAGCTCCGGAGTCACTGCCGGGTCGGTCTGTGAGCGGTATTCGAGCCACTTTGAGAAGGCCATGAAGACCTCGATGGTGTCGACTACATTCGCCTTCTTGTCGAGTTTCTCGATAACGGCGGATAGCTTTGCCAGCTTGTCCCCAAGCCCTGCAATGAGGTCCGGGTCTTTCGACGAGTTGACTTGCGTGATAAGCGTGTCGATGGCGAGGAGGAGTTTGTTGACGAGTTCTGGTCGTGTGACACTCTTAGCCGCCCTTGCTTCCTTCCATCCACCGGCTGCACACCATTTGGATATAGTTACTCGCGATACCTCTACCTTATCGGCAATCTCCGCCTGGTCCATTCCCGACATGTAGAGTGTACGTGCGAGGCTCTTTTTCTTTTCTGTCTGTTCTTTTGTCATGATGAAAAATTGATGATTACGGTGCAAAATTGGCCTAATAAATCGGTACCACAAAAAAAGTGTGCAATGGTTTCATAGATGTATGCAACCATTTCATACTTTTTTGGCGGTGAGCGAATTAAGGCGTAATATTGCAACCGGAAACGCGCACTAAGCGCAGAAGACGAAATGGCAAAACGAGTAAGAATATCGAATGACAGTCTGAACAGCTACGGCACGCGTGTGCTGACCTCAGGCATGGACACGAAGCAGTATGAGCGCAACCCCGTGCTGCTGTATATGCACGAACGCGGCAACGTGATAGGCTACGTGAAAGACCTTGAAGTGAAAGACGGCGAGGTGACGGGCGAGCTGATGTTTGACGAGGCCACAGAGCTGAGCAAGCGCTGCAAGAAACAGTTTGAGTTTGGCAGTCTGAAGATGGTGAGTGCGGGCCTTAACATCATAGAGATGAGCGAGGACGGACAATACCTTGTGGAGGGCCAGACAAGCCCGACGATCACGAAGAGCAAGCTGTTTGAAGTGAGCGTAGTGGATATAGGCGCGAATGACGATGCCATCGTGCTGAAGAAAGACGGCAAGCAGATAACCCTTGGCAGGGACGGCAAGTGTCCTCTGCCATTACTGAACAATAACCATCAAAAAAGAGAAGAAATGGAAAACAAGACCATCGCCCTACAGTTGGGGCTGCCGGAAACGGCTACAGAGGCAGAGATTACCGCCAAGCTGAGCGCCCTGAAAAGCGCGGAGGCAGAAAAGAGCAAGCTGGAGCTGGAGAAAGCCCAGCTGGAAAGCGCCCGCATCACGGGCCTTGTGGAGCGCGCCATCGGCGAGAAACGCCTTGGCGAGAGCAACAAGGAAGAGTTTATCAACCTGGGCAAGAAAGTTGGCTACGAAGAGCTGGAGAAAGTGCTGAAGGCCATGCATCCCCAGGCGAAGCTGACGGCCATTCTGAACGGAGGCCGCGCGAAGAGCGACGAGGACGTGAAGTACACCAAGCTGAGCGAGGTTCCCTCGACGGAGATACTGACCCTCCGTGAGCAGAACCCCAAGGAATATGCCCGTCTTTACAAGGCCGAGTACGGCATGGATCTGCCCGAATAATAAGTAGAACACAATAAACGACAAAAAGATGAGAAAGAAAGCAATTTTGAAAGCAATGACGGCCCTGCTGTTCAACAGCGTGATGGGCATCACGGTGGCCCTCGTGCTTGGTATCAATCCCGTGCTTGGCGCAGTGCTGGCCAATGTAGCAGCTGTCATCCTCGGCCAGTTTGCCCCGCAGGGTGCTTTGCAGGCCGGTGTACTGACAGAGGTATGGACGGGCGAGCTTGTGAAGAGCCTTCGCAGCGGCCTTGAGGGCAGCTGGCTTGACGGCATTCCCGACCAGAGCTCCCTTGTGCAGAACGACGTGATTCACCTTGTGGACGTAGGCATCGAACCCGACGTGCTTGTGAACAACAAGACCTACCCCATCCCCATCCAAGAATTGCCGGACGGCGACATCGCTATCGGCCTTGACAAGTTCCAGACGAAGGTGACCCCCATCACGGACGACGAGCTCTACGCTCTGAGCTATGACAAGATGAGCCGCGTGAAGGAGGCCCATGCCAACGCCATCAACGACTCAAAGTTTGCCAAGTCTGCCCATGCTCTCTGTGCGAACAGCAACACGCCGACCACCCCCGTCCTGACCACGACGGGCGATCGTGAGGCCTCAACAGGCCGCCTGAGACTGTGCGTAGACGACCTGGTGAATATGAAGCGTGCGCTTGACAGGCTGAAAGTACCTGCCGGCAACCGCCGCCTGGTGCTTTGTCCCGACCACGTGAACGACCTGTTGCTGACGAACCAGAGCTTTGAGCGCCAGTACAACATCGACCGCAACACGGGCAAGGTGGGCAACCTGTACGGTTTCGACATCTACGAGTATGCCAACAACCCTGTGTACACTACTGCAGGGGTGAAGAAGAAGTTGGGCGAGGCCGGCGGCAAGGGCGAGTTTGCCTGCTCCTTCGCTTTCTACACGCAGCGCGTGTTCAAGGCTACCGGTTCTACGAAGATGTACTACAGTGAGGCATCGACCGACCCTCAGAACCAACGCTCGCTCATCAACTTCCGCCACTATTACCTGTGTATGCCCAAGAAGGCTGATGCTGGTGTGGTGATGGTGAGTGGCTATAAGGAGACCGCGTGATGAGCAGGCCGATGAAATATCTCGTTATCCACTGCACGGCGACCCCTGAAGAGCGTGAGGTGAGCTCGGCAGACATCCGCCACTGGCACTGCGACCCCGTGAGCAAAGGCGGTCGTGGTTGGAAGCAGGTGGGCTATACCGATCTCATCCACCTCGACGGCAGCGTGGAGCGTCTGGTGAAGAACAACGAGGACGCCAACGTGGACGACTGGGAGGTGACGAACGGTGCGTCGGGCTATAACAGCGTGAGCCGCCACATCGTGTATGCCGGCGGCTGCGACAAGAGCGGCAAGCCCAAGGACACGCGGACAGCCGCCCAGAAGGAAGCCCTGAAACGCTACGTGCGCGACTTCCATGAGCGTTTCCCGTGGATACGCATCGTTGGTCACCACGAGCTGAACCCCGGCAAGGCCTGTCCGAGCTTCGACGTGCCGGCCTGGCTGCGGGAAATCGGCATCAGACAATAATCAAAAAGCAATATTCAGGACAACACGGAAAGCGACCCAAGCAATGGACACGATTATGCAGATACTCCAGTGGGCGATACCCTCGGGCGGCATAGGCGCCGCCATCGCTTGGGTGGCCAACCGGAAAGCGAACAATGCCAAGCAGGCCAAGAGCGTACACGACACATACAAGGCCATGTACGAAGACATCTCGGCACTGCTTGTAGAAACCCAACGAAAATATGACGACTCAACGAAGCTCACCGAGAAGCTTGTCTCGGAAAACAACCTTACGCGGAGGGCTCTCAACCGCCTTTCGCGTGCCATTGAGGCTATCCAGCTATGTCCTCATGCTGGCTCTTGCCCTGTCAGCGGCGAGCTGTCGCTCAGCGAAGACGGTGACGAGGGAGAGGGCGACGTCCGTGGCAAGCGCAAGCGACAGCAGCGCAAGGAGTCAGGTGGTGCGCCGGGTGATGGTGAAGGAAGCCGTGAAGGCGGACAGCACTCGGCTGCGCATACCCCTTGACAGCCTGCTGATGCTGCCAGCGGGTGCGAGCTACACGGCGCGCAGCGGCAGGGCCCATGCGAGCGTCACGGTGAGGCGGACTGGGAATGTTGCCGCTGCAAAGCAGCAGCCTACAGAACCGAGCGGCATGACGGTGTATGTGGAGACTGGGTGTGACAGCCTGGAACGCCTGTGCGCCTACTATGAGCAGGAGAACGAGCGCCTCTCGGTGGCGAACACCCATCTGACTGCCACCGTGAGCACGAAGGAGAAGGAGGAAAAGACCTCTCCCCGTGTCTGGGTGGAACTATTAGCGACATTCATAGCCGGGCTGTTGCTCGGCGGAATAACAACCTTTTTAACAACAAGAAAATGGACTACAAAGTATTAGACGGTACCGACCTCATCCTCTCATCAATGGGTCACGCCCTTGGTTTCTCTACAGGCTGCAAGGTGAGCACTTCTGCCGAGACCGGCGAGCGCAAGACCAAGGAGGCCAGTTCGGGCAAATGGAAAGAACAATACGTGAAGTCGTTCTCGGAGCAGATTACTGCCGACGGTGTCGTGCTGACGAACGGGACTGACGAGGTTCCGACCTACGACCAACTGAAGGCAGCCATGCTGAAGGGCGATCCCATCGACGCAGCCTACAATCTGCGCGACGGCGACAAGCGTACCGGCAAGACTGCCGGCGGCTACACCGGCAAGTATATCATCACGAGTCTTGAGCTTGACGCTCAGGCCGGGGACGACGCCAAGTACAGCATCACGCTGCAGAACAGCGGTCCCGTGACGGCGCAAGGCAGCGGCCTGACAGAGGCGGCAGCATCAGGAACGGATTCTTAACATCACAACGCAGGATCAATGGAAACGAAGAAACTTTTGAAGCTGACGATAGGCGGCAAGGAATATCCGTGCCGTGTGACGATGGGCGCGATGACGCGTTTCAAGCATGAGAGCGGCAAGGACGTAATCAAGATGGACAAGGGCGACATTGGCGAGCTGGTGCTGTTCATCTACTGCTGCGTGAAGAGCGCGTGCAATGCCGACGGCGTGTCCTTCGACATGGACTTTGAGACCTTTGCCGACCATCTGGAGCCTGACAGCGTGAATGCCTTCTACGCGTCGTCGGGCGAGAGCGGCGAAAAAAAAACATCAGCGCCAGCTCTTCCGAAGCAAGCATAGAAGAGCTTGCGGGCATAGGGATGGGGTGCATCGGGATGAGCCGTGACGACTTTGAACGCTGCACCCCGTCTGAGTTTTACGCCGTGTGGCATCAGTGGCACGAACAGCAGGAGCGTATGGAGCGCGGCTCATGGGAGCGTACGCGGACACTTGCCCTTGTTTATGTGCAGCCCTATAGCAAACGCGCCCTGAGCGCCCACGAGCTGTTGCCCCTGCCCTGGGATGAGGAAGGCAAGGACGAGCGCACGGCGAAACCCGACAGTGCAGAGACGGCCCGGCGCTATGCCGAGGCCAAGCGGCGCAACGGACTGAAATAAGCAACGCAAAAGAATATGTCGAATACAGTAGAATTCCATATCAAGATAAAGGGTGAGGGCAGCAATGTGCTTCACGACCTGACGGTAGAGGCTACCGGGCTTGACGATATCATCGCCCAAGTGGGCGAGAATGCCGGCCGGACAAGCGAGCGCCTGAAGGCGATGGCCGCCAAGAGCATGGTGTTTGACGGCATCACCGATTCATTGAAGACGCTGAAAGACATCGTTGGCGACATCGTGGCACCGTTTGACAGCTTCGAGAAGTCGATGCGCTCGGTAAACACCATGGCCGGCAAGGGCGAGGCCGACTTTGAGGGTCTGACCGACAAAGTGAAGGAGCTGAGCGCCAACATCCCCTTGGCCCGTGAGGAACTGGCCAACGGCCTGTACCAGACCATCTCTAACGGTGTGCCGGAAGAAAACTGGATGGGCTTCTTAGAGCAGTCGAGCAAGTCGGCCGTCGGCGGTTTGGCCGACCTTGGCCAGACGGTGACGGTAACCTCGACGCTGATCAAGAACTACGGCCTGAGCTGGGACCAGGCCGGTGCCATCCAAGACAAGATACAGATGACGGCGAAGAACGGCGTGACGAGCTTCGAACAGCTTGGGCAGGCGTTGCCCATGGTGAGCGGCAGCGCGTCACAACTTGGCGTATCGATGGACGAGCTGATGGCCGTGTTTGCCACGACGACGGGCGTGACAGGTAACACCTCGGAGGTGGCCACCCAGCTGTCGGCCGTGCTGAACTCGCTCATCAAGCCGAGCTCGGAGGCCACGAAAGCCGCCAACGAGATGGGCATCGGCTTCAACGCCGCCAGCGTGCAGGCCGCAGGAGGCCTGCAGAACTTCCTGCTTGGCCTTGACAAGAGCATCACAGAATATTCGGCCAAGACCGGGCAGCTGAAGCAGACCATCTACGGCCAGCTGTTCGGCAGCGCGGAAGCCCTTCGTCTGCTGGGCTCACTGACGGGCGAGCAGAAAGACAAATTCGCGGAGAACATCGGCGCCATGGCCGACAGTGCCGGAACGATAGACGAAGCCTTCAACAACATGTCGAGTACGGGCGAGGCCGTAGGCCAGATGCTGAAGAACCAGGTGCAGTCGATGCTGGACTGGGCGGGCTCGATGGCCAGCACCTCCGCCCCATATATCGAGCTGCTGGCCAACACGGGCCTTGCCATCACCAGCCTGACGCAGCTGCGCACGGGTCTGATGACCGTGGTGACCGGATTGAAGGCCGTGAGGATTGCCACACTGGCGCAGGCTGCAGCCTCCAAGATAGTGGCAATCGCCTCGAACGCATGGAAGGTGGCACAGGTGGCCCTGAACTTCGTGCTGAGCGCCAACCCCATCGGCATCGTCATCATGGCGATAGCCGGACTGGTGGCCATCCTGATAGAGGCTTACAACAACTGCGAGACCTTCCGCAACATCTGCGACAAAGTGTGGGCTGCGGTAAAGGACGTGGCGAGCGCGGTGTGGGACTATCTGGTCAAAGCCTTCGAGAAAGCCTCTGAGGTGATCAAGAAAGCCTGGGAATGGGTGAAAGAATTCTTCGGCATCAAGGACGAGGGCACGGCCAGGCAGACCGCCGACATAGAGCGCAATACCAAGGCCACCAACGCCAACACTCTGGCCAAGACAAAGAACGCCCAGGCCGCACTGAAGAAGAACAAGAAACAGAACGCCCCCGACCCAAGCAGCTCATCGGGCAGTGGGAAGAGCGGAAAGAGTGGCACCACATCCACCCACACAGCGACGGACAAATACAGCGGCACCAAACTCATCGCCAACGCGTCGAGCTACAAGGAGCTGGGCAACAACATACAGTACTACCAGAACAAACTGGAGACCACGAAGGGCACGGAGACCGCCACCATCCGCCTGTATGCCGAGAAAATCAAGCAGCTTCAGGCCCAGCAGGACGCCATCACCCGCCTTCAAGATGCCGTGGGCAACCCGAAGGAGCTGAACACCCTGGACGACATAGACAAGGCCATCTCCTACCAGCAGGAACTCAGAAGCAGGGCAAGCGCCACAGAACTGGCCGGCATAGACCGTGAGATAAGCCGTTTGAACGACCTTAAAACAGCATTTGAACGCAATGCGCACGTTGACGTTGGCATAGACAAGATAACGACCTACCGGCAGCTTGAGAATGAGCTTCAATACTACAATGACCTGCTGAAGACGGCCACTGCGAGCGAGCGCACCGAGATACAGAAACAGATAAACGCCCTGAACGCCCTGCGTGACAAATGGGACGAGACCTTGGAGGAGCTGAAGAAGCCCGATGACATCTCGCGCCTGGACACCATCGACAGCCTTGACAAGGCCATCAGCTACTATGAGGGCAAGCAGAAGAAAGCGAGTGCTGCTGAGATTTCTGACATAGCCCGCACCATCGGCGCCCTTGAGAAGAAGCGCGACAGCCTGAAACAGCTTGCCCGCCTGCCGGAGATGGAGCAGGAGACGGACCGCTTAGGCGGACTGGGCAAAGCCGAGCTGAAAGTGGAGCTGAAGGCCATCGGCATGGACGGTCTGCGCAAACGCATCAAGGAGCTGCAGAACATGCTCTCGGACACAAAGAACCCGATGAGCGCGAGCCAGCGCAAGGAGATGAAGAAACTTGTGGCCAGCTATGAGGACTACGAGAAGATCTTGCGGAAGAGCGACGTGACGGTGGAGAAGTCGTGGAGCAGCATCAAGGGCATCGGCGGCGGCATCAGTTCACTGACCGAGACCTTGCAGGAGAACCGCGGCGCGTGGGCCACCATCACAGGCGTGGTGGACTCGGCGATACAGATATACCAGGGCGTCAGGACGGTAATAAGCATCGTGGAAGCACTGACAGCCGTGACCACGGCCAGCAACGCAGCGACAACCGCCAGCGGCGTGGCGACGACGACAGCCGCAGCCGCGAAGATAGCCTCCGCCCCGGAGGAAGCCGCGGCGGCCACCGTTTCGACCGTTGCGGCCAAGGTCGAGGCGATGGCCTACAGAGAGCTGGCCGCGTCGGAGTTCATGGCCGCCCATGCCTACATCCCCTTTACCGGTGCGGGCATCGCTGCGGGCTTCATCGGCATGATGCAAGGCATCGTAGGATCTGTGGCCGTTACTCCCTTTGCCAACGGCGGACTGCTGTACGGCCCGACCCTCGCGCTGATGGGCGAATATGCCGGCGCAAAGTCGAACCCCGAGGTCGTGGCCCCACTGGACAAGCTGAAGTCGCTGATAGGCGACAGCGGCGCGGTGGCCGGCGTGCGGATGAAGGGGAGAGTGAGAGGGCGCGACATCGTGATGGCCATTGCCAACGAGACGCGCATCAACCGCAAGCGAACGAACATAAAACTATAGAGGATGTACATACACGGACAATTCTACAACGAGCTGAACGACCGCATCGAGGTGCTGATACTGACACACGGCGACCGCGGCGAGGAACTGGAGATAGGCGACGGTAAGAGCGGGCTGTACTTCAGCGATGACCCCGTGGAGACAACGAGCGAGGTGAACGACACGTTTGACCACCTGCTGTGCCAGCAGGCCACGGTGCGTTTGCTGACCCGTAACTTCGTGCAGGACTTCTTCTGCTCGTCGTGCAAGGACGCAGTGGTGAACATCTACCGCGAGGGCGTTTGCCTCTTCGCGGGCTATGTGGAGCCTCAGACCTACTCGCAGGACTACAACGAGGAGCTGGACGAGATAGAGCTGAGCTGCATAGACGCTCTGACGGCCCTGCAATATGCGAAATACCGCAATGTGGGCTCACTGGGCGTGCTCTACAGCGTGGTGAAGGGGCAGGCCTCACAGCGCACCTTCCTGAGCCTGATGAAAGAGATGCTGGAGGGTGTGGCCGAGAGCCTGGACATCAAGGGCGGACAGACGACTCACTACTGGTATGACGGGAGCAAGGCCGTGGACGCACAGAGCGCCAACCGCCACACCATCTTCGGTCAGCTGACCATCAATGAGCTGCTGTTTCTTGGCGACGAGGAGGACGACGTGTGGCAACAGGACGACGTACTGGAGGAGCTGCTGAAGTACCTGAACCTGCACATCATGCAGGACGGACTGGACTTCTACATCTTCTCATGGGAGATAGTGAAGGGCGACAAGGACATCTACTGGCGCGACCTGCTGACCGGTGGACGTCTGACGACGGCCCGCAGCACGACAGACATCACGACGCAGAATGTGGTGGGAACGGAGACAAGCATCAGCGTGGGCGAGATATATAGCCAGCTGCTGCTGACATGTGACGTGAAGAGCGTAGAGAGCGTGATCAAGAGCCCGCTGGACAACGACCTCGTGTCCAGTCCTTTCTCGAACAAACAGAAATACCTGACTGAATACAGCAGTGACGGCGAGGGGGTGAAGGCCATCGAAGCCTTTGACGCGATGACGCACGGCAGGGTGACCGACTTTGACGGTGGGCGTATCACGGACTGGTACATGCAGGTGATGGACAATGCGGAGTGGACCTTTCCAGACAAGGGCAAGGGCAGCCTGATGGCCACCTACGGCGAGGGGAATTCGAACCAGGAGCGTCTGCCCAACGTGCTGGCCCAACAGCCGGGCGCGGCCATCATCGCCTTTGGCAAGGTGGAGCGAAAGACCGACGGCAAAGACAACTCGCCCGTGTCGAAGGTGGAGATGACGAACTGCCTCTTCATCAGCGTGAACGGCAACGGAGAGGATAAGGACGAGAGCAAGGCCTACCCCAACGAGACCACACTGAAAGCCTCCATCCCCTTGGCGGAATACAACGGCAACACGACGGGCGGCGTGTTCTCGCCCAACGACGATGATACGACCAACTACATCGTGCTGAGCGGGAGCATCGCGCTGAACCCCGTGATGGCCCTGACGGACACCTACAAGGCTATATACAACTACACACCGTCGGCAGGCGTGATTCCAAATCCTATCTATGGCGGCGGCATCCGTCAATGGTGGCACCGCACGGTGCCGAGCCGTGACAACGGCGACGGCCGTTACTACACCCAGAAATGGTGGAAGGCATCGACACCCGGCACGGAACCGGAGTGGGACGCGGAGCGGGCGAATGGGCTCGTACCACTAACGGAGAAAGGCCCGGAGGAGTATGAGTTCAAGTACAGCGCCATCGGCGACAGCTCGGACCAAATATCTAAGGTGGGCGTAGTGGCCTGCATGCTCATCATCGGCGACAAATGCGTGGTGGAGACCGGGTCGACGGGCACGCCATCGGACTTTGAGTGGCGTCCATACAAAAAACGCAGCCAGTGCTCAAGCGATGATGAATACTACCAGCAGAGCTTCACCATCGGTTTTGACCCGAAGATTGGCGACAAACTGATTGGGACGAAATTTGACCTTCAAAACAACATTGACTACAAGATGGGTCTGGACGCGGAGGGCACGGCAATACCCATCAGAAAGAAAGACAGGGTGAGCGGCGCGGTGAAGTTTGTCATCCTTGGTCCCGTGAACGTGACATGGGACGTGATAACCCGTCGCCATCCTACCTTCTTCCGCCATACGAAATGGGGCAGCAGCACGGTGGCCCTGCTTCCTCACGTGAGCAGCATCATCATCGAGTCGTTCGAGATGAAGATATACAGTGACAACGGTCTTGTGAACAACACGGGCGACAAGGACATCGTGTATCTTAGCGACACGAAGGAAACATTCGTGAACCGCAAGGACGACATCAGCTTCAAGATCAGCTCGGCGCTTACCTCAGCAGAGAGCCATGAGCTTGGCGTGACGGACAGCGTGAAGATGAGCACACCCGTGAACACGCAGACGGGCGGCGGCGTGTTGCAGATATACGACTACACTCGAGAGATGAGCGCCAAGCCTGAGCAACTGTATGTGGACTGCTACTACCAGGAATACCACGCACCCCGGATAACGATGACACAGAAGCTTCGGGACAAAGCCGGTGAGGGTCTTGTGAGCCCACTGCTGCACTACCGCCATCCGGCGATGGGGAGGACATTCTTTGTGCAGGGCATCAGCCGCAGCATCAACGAGGGCTCGGCGGAAATGAACTTAAAAGAGATAGAGCAATGATAGACGTCAAGATCATCAGCAAACCCAAGAATGAGGGCAGCACGAGCGCCGTGAACACGGGCAGTACCGCTTACAGCAGCATGGCCGTGAAGGAGGCCGCCCACGCCGCTAAAGCCGACATAGCAGAGACGGCCAAGGAAGCCGAGCACTCCAAGGCTGCTGACAAAGCAAAGGAGGCCGAACAAGCCGGAGAGAGCAAGGAGGCCGCACACGCCAAGGAGGCCGACCACGCCAAGGAAGCCGACCACGCGCTGACAGCCGATGACGCGGACAAATGGGACAACCACCAGTTTGACGACTATCTGGACCAAAGTGTGCGCAAGGGCGATGACGTAGCTTACGCATCCGTGGAGACCGACGTAGTGCGCAGTGCCGGCAGGTTCGTGGACGGGCTGCTTGGTGAGGGCTTCAAGCTGTGGAAGAGCGAGGATGGCACGACCTGTCTTTGCCTTGACCGTCTGACCGTGCGCCAGACGATGACAGTGCTGGAACTGCTGATACAGAAGGTGCGGTCGGTGGGCGGCATGATATGCGTGAGCGCGGCCAACGGCAAGGTGAAGAGTGTGGAGGAGGACGGTGACTACTACACCATCAGCTTTGAGGAGGACAACGCCTTTGTGGCCCACGACCTAATGCGCTGCCAGACCTTTACGGGCAACGCCATCAAGAGCTACTGGGTGGAGGTGGCGGAGACCGGCAAGGACTATGTGAAGGTGGCCAAGACGGAATTTTCAGAGGCTCTTCCGGAGGCGAGCGATGAGGTGGTGCTGATGGGCAACACCACAGACAGGAAGCGACAGAACCTCATCCTCATCTCGGCCACTGAGGACGGCCAGCCAAGGGTTGACGTGCTGGACGGCGTGAGCGGCAAGAGCTTCGCCGGGGCGTTGCGTGCCCGCTTGGGCAATCTTGACGGCATCAACGATGATGCCTTCCCTGCAGACAAGCAACCCAAAGGCAACGGCCTGTACTCAGACAACGCCTACCTGAAAGGCACGTTCCTGCTCTCGACGGGGGAGGACGTGAAGACCCGCTTCGAGATCATGGAGGGCAAGGTGGAGAGCGAGCTGACGGGCATCCGCGACGACTTTACTGGCGAGAGAGGATACCTGAGCAATGCCGCCTTTGCCGAGGGCATGTCGAAATGGGAGACGGAGAACGAGGCCGTGTTCTTCCTCGTGGGCAACCGTTGGGTGTGGGCCAACGGCAACGTGCTGTCGAAGATAGGCGGCTGTGCGAGCGTGGCCAAGGATGAGGGCAGGACGGTGGTAGTGATACGCAACAAGTATATCAGCCAGAAGAAAGAGAACCTGCGCTCTATACCAGCATTCGCGGTGAACGCCGAGGGGAAGAAACAGCCTGTGGCCGTTTACCTGAGTTTCTTCTATAAATGTCGCAAGGCGGGGAAACTGAGGGTGGAGTTTGAGAACGTTGACAAGAGCGGCTTTGAGGACTTCAATTCCTTGCTTGTTGAAGAAGACCTCGGTGAGACGGACAGCTACAAGCAATATACCTGCAACGGACTGTGGAACGGTACAGGCGACTTCAAGCTGAGCTTTACGGGCGAGATATGCCTTTATATGCTCGTGCTGAGTACGGACAAGGTGGAGAGCCTTGCCTACAAGTACCGCACGCTGCTGGAGCAGAGCGAGAAGATAGTGAAGATAGCGGCCCAGAACTTTGACAAGGACGGCAGGGTGCTGGAAGAGAGCGAGATTATCACTACGGCAAAATACAACGAGTTGACGAGCGAGCGGTTCAACGATGACGGAAGTCTGAAAAACGTGGCAGGCCTTGTTACTACGACGGACTGGACTGCATGGCAGTCAACCTACACTACAGACATCAGTGGCCTAAAGACGCTGCTCGACCAGAAAATGAATGTTACAGCCTTTGCGGGAATGTTTGCCTCCGCGGTAGATAATGACGGCAATATCGTTAAGCAGGCCGATATAGCCGCATTCGTGACTAAGGACAAAGACGGCAAGCTGGAGAGCGGTGTGCATGTTGGTGCCGACCAGATAAACTTGGAAGGCCTTGTCACGGCGAACAAGAGATTCAAGATATTAGAAGACGGCAGCATGGAGGCCGTTGGCGGAAAGTTCAGTGGCGAGATCAATGCCGTTAGCGGCAGATTCTCCGGGGCCATTGGTGCGCCTTACAAGACATTAAGTACAGGATCGACGGCATTTCCAAGTGTGAACACCGGCATGAATATCATGATAGCCACTGCAGACAGAGCCACCGCAGGTATCATGCTCCCCATTTATGTGGAAATAGACGGTGTGGAGTGTGACCTGCTGAATGTAAGCAGTTCATATACCGACATTGTCATTCCCATAGACGTGTCATACGAAGATGACACCCAACCCCATATATTCTACAGAAACAAGAAAGTGACTCACGTTCAACTTGAGGGCAACTGCTGCCGATTGAGAATGAAGGCATTTAAAAAGCCCGGAACAGAATTTTGCTCCTGGACAATACTCAATACATCTGATTTCCAATTAGTACAGTCGGGAACAGGCAAAACATATTTCGCAAAATCAATAACAGAATAGACATGGCACTTACAAATGAAGAGAAACAGGAACTGCTGAACGCCATGAAGGCGGACTCGCAGAGTGTTGACAACCTTGAGGTGGTGGGCAGCCTCGACGGAGTGAAGAGCCTGCCCGCCGTGCGTGGCGAAGAACTGGTGGCGGCGCCGCTGAACCTCCTGTCCAAACCTGCACAAGATGCAGCAGCCACAGCCAACAGCGCAGCAGCCACGGCAAACGAAGCAGCCGCAAAGGCCATCGAGGCAGCCGACAACGCGAGCAACAAGGCAGCCTCTATCGACAGCGCGGTGACAAAGGCGAACAATGCGGCCAAAAGTGCCAACGCAGCTGCCAAGTATGCCGACGAAAAGGCGGGGGTTGCCGACATAGCCGCCAAGAACGCCGATGCCACTGTGTCGGAGCTAAAGCAGCTCTCGACGGACTTCGTTGGCAAGACGATGGGCGTGCCTACGGAAATGAGGCTCGAATACCTGAAGGAAATATCTTTAAGGAACGACGTGCCCCAGAGGATAAAGGTGAGCCTTATACCTTCGTACTATCCGCAGAACTTCATATTCCAGTTCGTAGAAGGCGACGGCATCCGCGTGGACCCCGGGGGAAACATAAGGCTGATAAAGGAAGGCGTGACCAGCTTATGGGTGATACCGCTCGGGAACACGAGCCTATGGCAGGAGATAAGCATAAGGGTGAAGCAGCCTGAAATGAGGCTGGTGGACGCTTCGTCGTTCCGAATAGTGGACGGCGTTTTCAGAATATAAGAATATAAGAACATAACAATAAGACAAAGAAATATGGCTTTTACAACAGACGAAGAAACAAAACTCAAGGCTATCATAAATGCCTATGACAACGCGAAGAGAATCTGCGACCTGCCTGACGGCGGTCTTTCAACTGCTGGCAAGCTGATAGAGGTGTATGATCAGGCCAAGGGCATACCTCAGAAGATGTCGCTTCCTGGAGCAGTGGGCAATGCCGGTGCGACGTGGTGCGGCTGCCGATGGAGAAAGGGCAACGCAAGCCCGGAGGGCGAGCCTATAGGCAACATCTCTATGCTTGCCAACCTGAAGAGCATCCTCGGCCTTGGCGGTTACCTCGTGCAGAACGACCACTCTCGCAAGAAGCTCTCGTCACAGACCCACTATCGCCTGGAGACGGGCGAAGAGGCGAAACTTGACGGCAGCATGGGCCACTACAACTGGGGTACGGGCGTGACCATGTATTACGCACCGTGGGATGACTACGAATATGACTACGAGGCTGTGAGCCCTACGCCTATTCCGGAACACTGGAACTACAAGATCCCGATATTCTCAGTGCCATGCTCCGGCGCAAGCGCAATAGACAGGACAAACCTCAAGCTCGTGAACTACTGCAACCGCTCCGCGCAGTACCGTGGGGGCACTAACGATGCCTCGCTGGATGGAAAGTGGAACACGATGTGCGGCAAACCGGTGGTAAACATTGCTGAAAACACCTTGCAGAGATACGCAGAAAAGAACGGCGACCGCTGGGGTGCGACCATGGATCCGGCGATATTCATGATAGGCGTGTTGACACGAATAGTGTTCCACAACAGGAATATCGGGGCGGCAAGGAACACGGCGATGACTGCCGACGGACTGTACCAGGGCGGCCTGGGCATGGGCGTGGACAACGTGAACAGTTATTTCGGCAACCAATATGCTACGGTGGACATGGACGCGCTGGCTGACAAAGGCGACGCGATGGGCGTTTTCTCAGTGGACTGCATGGACGGCGACGAGAAGAAGCTGACGATAAACAACATACCGTGCTTCTTCGGCCTCAAGAACTTCTACCACTACCTGTGGTGCATGCGCCATCTGTCAATCCTGAGCTACAATGCCGACAAGACGATAGACGTCTACCAAAAGCAGATATGGGACAGCACGGCGATACCTACTGACAACACAACGGGCATGCGGAAGATAGGCACCATACCCTTGACCACGGAAGGCTGGATAAAGCGCATGAACCTGCAGCACATGTGCTACTATCCGCTTGAGGTGGGCGGCAGCGAGAGCACCAACTACGGCGACTATTTCTGGCGACCCGATATCAGCTCCGGCTTGCGCGGCCTTTTGGCTCTCGGCGCTGCGCGCAATGGCGGCTTTGCGGGCGTTGGCTGTCTCAATGGCAGCGATGGTCCCGGGTTTGCCGGGGTGAACCTCGGGGCTGCCCTCTGCGAAGCAGCGGAAGACTGGGACACCGAGCCTTTCTATGTATCCGCTTAGCGGACGAAAGCGGGCAGTTGCGGACATGAGTGGGCAGCGTGAGCAAAGCACACAAGCCGTGCCCCAAAAGGGCGCGGCTCCGCACCGAGGAACGAGGTGCGGCGAAGCCGCAGGGGTATCCAGCCTTTTTTCATAAAATTCTTTAACTTTCCATAAAAATCGCTCTTTGACTTGCTGCATCACGGAAAATTCGTAAATTTGCAATCGTTGGTCTTATGGCCATCAGGTGGATTTCCTTAGCTCCGGCTTGCGCGGCCTTTTTGCTCTCGGCAATGCGAACAATGGCGGCAATGCGGGCGTTTCGTGCTTCAATGGCAACAATGGTCCCTCGAACGCCTGGGTGAACAACGGGGCTGCCCTCAACAATATAGATCTTATGCGAGACAGGAATGAACCTTCCCCATTGGGAGAAAACATCGAAAGTTGGCGGCGAGACTCGTAGCCTCTGCGTGAGCGTCATACCCGCCTTGCAAATATTGCAGACAAGACCCGGAAAGAAGGCAATGCCTTCACAGACCCACATCAAAACCCAAAATTCGTATCACAAGCAAACCCACAAGACCCGGTTATGAGGAGAATCCACGACCTTGGCAATGACGCCACGCCTGAGAACGTCAAGGCTGCATGGGATTCGTTCAGTGACCAGAAACTTAAACGGAGCAATATCAGCCGTTATGAACGCAATCTCGAGCAAAACCTTGACAGGGTGCTTAAATCACTTACCGATGAGGAATGGAAGCCTTCACCATACAAGGAGAAGGAAGTAATGGAACGCAAGAAGCGGAAGCTGGCAAAGGCTCCTATAGATGACCATGTGCTGGAAGCTGCTGCCATTCGGCCTTACGAGACGAGCCTTTATGACTATATTGCCTGGCAATGTCCTGCAGTACGCCCAAATATGGGGCAGAAAGCCCTATTGCAGAGTTTGAGGAACGAGCTTTTCAATAACTCACAGGAAGAGTGCATGTACTTCCTGTCTATGGATGCGCACCATTATTTCCCTTTGATGGACCACGACATTCTAAAGAGGCAGATTTCCCGAAAGATAAAACCGGGAAGGCTGCAACGCATCTTGTATAAGGTTGTGGACAGTTATTTACAAGGTGTGCCTTTGGGCATAAAGGTTTCCCAGATTTTCGGCCAACTTTATCTGGCTGATTTCGACCGTCTCGCAATGCGTTTTTTCGATTTGGGGAAAGACGCGGACAAACTCGCTTTCTGGACAAGGAAATATGTAGAGGCAAGGATTGTCAATGCCTCTACGCCTGATGACTATAAGGAGCTTTGCCTTGGTCCGGCCTACCTTGCGGAGAAGTTCCACAAGTATGTCGATGCCGGGCTTACGCATTATACCCGTTTTGTAGACAATATCATTATAAGGCATGCTGACAAGGCAGTGCTTGGTATTGTGAAAGTCCTTTCGATAATGATCCTTGCGAGGGATTACCACGTAATTATCAACAAAGACTATAACGTGCGCCCGACATGGACGGGCATACGCATCATCGGTTATGTGTTCTACCATGACCGCGTCCTATTAGGTAAACGCAACAAGCAGGACTTGTGCCGCCATGTCCATGAGCTTCGCAAGCGTGGATTAACGGAGGAGCAGATAAGGGTCAGGCAGGCCAGCAGGTTTGGGTATGCCAAGCACGCAAACTGTATTCATTTATTTAAAACTATAGGAATGGAAAACAGCTTAGGTAAAATCATTAAAAACCGTCGAGTAAAGCCACCCTTTGAGGGAATGATGGGTAGACAGAAAGTCACTTTCCTCACCATCTGCCGTCTTCTAAGGGATGCCGGCTCAAACCAGACTGGTACGTGGAATAAGAAAATCTACCTGCTTGACTATGTAGTGACAGACTCGAAAATTGAGAAAATCCACGAAAAGGTCAGGGTAAAAGATGAGAGCGGAGTTCTTAGGGAGATAGACAAGGTTGTCCCTGGCAAGGCACTTGCCATCCGTTTTAAGAAAATACTCAAGACCGAGGAGTACGTAGGCGAGGACGGCCAGCTGCACGAACGTTACGAATTTGAGAAGGAGCGTGACTCCCAGGGCAATCAGACCTTCTTGGATGCCGAATACTATAGCTTCACTGGCTCCAAGATACTGATTGATCAGGCTATCAAGGACTTCACGCACGAAGACCTGCCATGCCCTACCGTGATACAGCAGTTTGAAGGCAAAAACGGACAAATGTTCTTTAAATTCACGTAGAAATATGGCAAAACAAACATTCAAGGCTGTGTACAAGCAGCCACGCACATTCTTTCAGTATGACCAGGGAAGAATAATCCTGTACCCACATGAAACGGTCATAGAGAACTATACACCAGAAAAGAAGGAAGGTCAGGAAGAAACGCCTGAGCCCTACACTGGTTATCAATATGAAGGAGAAGAGGCTGACGGCGGTTTTATCCGCGAGTGTGCAGACCCAACAGACATTCACGATGTGGCAAACGCCATCATCAGAACTCGTTACACCTATTCAGAAGAGCTTGCCCTGCAGCGTCACTACATGCAGGAGCCAGAAGCCTATAAAGACAAATGGCAGGCGTACTATGACTTTGCAAACCAATCTGCTGAAAAAGCACGTAGATGGTTGGGAATTGGGGCATAAAATATGCCACTCTTCCACATACAAAGGTACGAAAAATATCTTAAATATCCAAATTATTCATTGATTATTTAAGCGTAAAATGATGTCAAAAAAGACAGATTATCATTGGATTAAAGCATCATCTCAACAACTGTGTGGGGCTGCAGTGATGACCCTTTAAAGTTGCGAGACGACTACGGGCTGGCATACTTAAAAGATGGACACTTTCCAAGCTCGACCTCTTATTCAGAACTTCGACAAGGCATGCCTTTAGCCACATTGATTTAGAACGAAAAACGAAGCGTATTCTAATACGCTTCGTTTTTCGTTCTTATACGCTTCGTTTTAAATTTGTGAACATTTTGTTTTGCGGATTATACGTGCGGCATGACACAGTCATCGGTACTCAATGTGCCAACGCTCACCTATCTGCCCTACACCGTCTTCTGCTATCTCTGCCCGCTGATGAGCATGACGATTGCCGCCCTCGGCTTTAAGATCTACCGCAACGTAAGCAATACGGCAAAATAAGCCCCAGCTTTCTTTGCGGACTCATTTCTTTGTTATACCTTTGCGCCCACAAAGCTAAAGGTATGAACGAGAAAAGACCATTTGCCATCAGTGCACT
>Ga0256404_1002845_pt1 | contig 36907 bp, 32 predicted proteins | sample RumenRJG_01DNA_FD_185990 | JGI IMG/M metagenome (GOLD analysis project Ga0256404, IMG submission 185990) | Bovine rumen microbial communities from Lethbridge, Alberta, Canada - RJG_01 | ecosystem: Host-associated > Mammals > Digestive system > Stomach > Rumen | place: Canada: Alberta | collected...
TCGTATTCCATTTATTAAGGGCTCCTGAATAATGTTCTATATGGTAATTATAACATATCAGAAGTCATAATAAAAGTACTAAATACGGATTTTAGAGGAAGAACCGCAGTTTCGTCTTCAACTCTCATTAGACTACGGTAATGTGTCCAACTCAATTCCGAACGCAGTGCGTTCGCTTTTGGAAATGTTAAATAGAATTGGCGCATCATTTGTAGATTTCTGATAGTGAAGCCTTTTCCAAATTCTTTTGTTAGCTTATCTGCCAAATATTGTAAGAGCTGCTTTCCGTACTCAGCGCGTTCGCTTTCTCCACAAGCCTCATAAATCTGTTTACCTATATTCCAATATGCCGTGACCATCGCAAAGTTAACGGCAGTATTTACTTGTCTCTGTGCTGCAACAACATAACCACGTACAGCATCATATGTCTTTTGATTAACAGTTAGGTTTGCCTCGTTTATCATGAGTTGATCATTGGACATTTAATTCACCATCCTTTTTCTAGTTCTATGATAGAAGCCCCATTCTTATGGATCAATTGTTCCAATGTCTTTAAGAAATCTGTGCCATAACCATTTCCTTGGAAACCTTTAAATATAACTATCTCTTCAAGAAAGTAGCCTCTTATATCATCATATTCTTTATAGTATCCCATCAAATAGCCGGTTATAGTGTTATTGTCATCAATCTGGAGCATACACATTGAGTCTTCCATCGCCAATACCTGATGGATTCTCTTGTATGCTTTCTCATATGTCCAGCAGCAGTCTTCTACAGTGTTATAGTATTCAATGTTTTTTGTGACTACATACTCTAAATCTTGTTCTGTCATTAGTCTATAATTCATGATCCGCTTTCCTTGTTATAGGTTCTCTTTTTTCATGGCAATCAACTTACCATCAACTTAAATTGCTCTGAAAAAGCCTGTAAAATGAGGGCTCTTCTCGTGAGGCATGCCCTTCAATCAACTTAGGGCAGTCTCAGAACAGCAATTATTTCCTCCCCGTCCATATCCCCTGTTTCGGCAAAACCAAATGATTCATACAGCCGCTTAGCAACAGTGTTCTCGGGTTCATAGGATAACCAACAGTACTCAGCCTTACCACACGGATATGTTTTTATATAATCCAAGGCTAACGCTACAGCTTGCTTGCCATAGCCTCTATTCTGATATTTTTCATCTATCATCAACCGCCACAGATTATAATTGCCTGTGGCTATCTTTGGAGCGTCCGTCCAATAGTCATCCTTGTCAAACCCCACCATTAAGAATCCTACAAGTAAGTCATCATCATATATTCCGAAAGGAAAAGCATACCCGTTTGCCGTAATAGTGGTATAGGCCTCGATGATACTTACATCGTTGCTTGCGACATATTCACGCTGGGAATTCGAAACGGATAGCTTCAAGATATTCCAGACATTTTCCCCATTTACTTTTTTAAGTTTAAGCATAATACTATAATTTCCTTTGCTTTTTATTCTTGTTAACGACCCGTCAACGAAAATCATGCCCAATATGGAGAATATTTCCACATATTAACTGCGCAATCAACATGATTTTATTTTAGTTGATACCTTTTCCACTTGTTTGTACCATCTTCAATAAGTATTCCCTCACTTACGAGTAGACGCAAAAGTTCTTTGGTTCGTGTCTCTTTGAGATTAAGTACACCCATAAGATCTGAGCTACGATACCATATCCCTGGTTCCATACTTGCAAGAATAGCCTCCATTTGAGATTGTGCTTTGGCTGTAATTCTCTTATCGGCGCTTTTTATCGGCGCTTTTTTATCGGCGCTTTTTATCGGCGCTTTTTCCGACGTTTTGTTTATAAGTGGCAATGTAACTACCGTTTTATTGGGACCTTCTTCACCAAAATGCTCTTCAATCACGGGTTCTGATAAGCCTGCCTCTTCCCAGACAGAGAATATATCCGGTACACCGTTGCCAGAATGCTCGCCAAAGCCAAGAAGATTTAGCATTTTCATGATGTTGGCGTTACGAGGCTCCGAGTCACCGCCACGAAGCATTTGCTTTTTACCAACGATGCTAATGCCTGGGTTCTTCATCACAATCTTGTCCGGATATTTATGAATAACGATACCGCGGGAGAGAAAGTAATCTGCATTGGCAAGGCAATTAACAAGTGCCTCTCGGACGGATTTGTGGATAGGTGTTTCATCCACGCGTACCATTCCGTTCAATTTGAACGGTTTTTCTAAATCTCTCGTGAGCTTAGCGGAAACCATAGTAAAGAAGTCGAAAAGATTACCAGACCAGTCAGGAGACTGAGACTGAAGCCTGTCTGTCCAACGGACAGAAGGGACCATATGCGCCTGATAATCCAGAAAATAATTTGGATACTCCTGTGTTATTTTATATTCCTGCCCAAACATCAAAAGCCCGGCGCAAGTCGGATGCATACGTCTGTCTTTGGACTTATCACTGGCGGCACCGATTCTTTCAAGGAACTCTTCATCTGACAGTTTTGTCCAGGCGTTACCTTCGTGTTCAATATTGAACCAAGCACGATAGGAATTGATGCTCTCCTTATCAAGAATAGACATCTCAAAGTATTCGAGTACTTTCGTATCCATGGTCTGTCTGCTCTGATCACGGAGCATTGCATGTACTTCATCGTGAGTGCAATGATAATCGCCTTCGCTGGTACGCTTAAAACTGCCTTTATACATATCACCGTTGATATAAACAGGCTTGTTGCTTCTGTCAGCAACCGGTACATGAATAACTAGAATGACATCATCATTTACCTCATATACTTCAAAATCACGTTCCTCATCGAGCAGATTGATGCTGACTTTGTGCGAATCATTTGCTTGGTTCCAGAAGTTTTTCTTAAGCTTGCTTACATCTTTCATTCCGGTGGTGAACCAGGATCCATCTTTACGTTCTTTTACCCCGCAGATTATAACTCCGCCATAAGTATTTGCCATGGCCGAGTAGGTGTCCCATAGGTTTGTGGGAAGTCCGCCTTCAGCGGCCTTGACCTCCCTGCGGTTATCCTCTTTATATTCGTCAAATTTATGGATATCAAATATATCCTGTCCCATTACTGCAACTCCTTATTTTTCATATGTCACATGTTGTATTTTACCACAACAATCGTTATGATTCCTGGCAAATTTGAGGCATTGTCAAATAATCTTTCCGTCATTCATCATATCCCGTAGTACTTCAAGTGTATGCTTCTCGATAGCCCGCAGGTATTTCTCAGTGAGATGAAAGTATGCTGCGGATTCAGAGATGCTCTTTGCCTCACCGGAGCCAAGGCCGTAGTGATAAGCTAGAAGTCGTCTCATTCGTTCCGGAAGCATTACGAGGCGGTTTCGCATCTTTTCGAGCATAACGTGAAGCACCGCAAGGTTTCCGGTAGGATCATGCCACTCAACAGATGTCCCGCTTCCACTTAAGGCATTCTCACTTACCCTTGGATCCATAGCATCTAAAAACAATCTTGTAAGACCGGCTTCCTCCATGTGTCTTTCGAAAGAAGACTGCCCATGATCACAGAGATCAGACATCGCATTTTTAACAATCTCAAAGGCGTATGTGGAGAACTTTACTTCGCGGGATTCATCAAAAGTCTTGGCAGCTGTAAGCATAGCAATACGCCCTTCCTGCATCAGATCTTCTTTATCGATACCATCAGAAGAGTTGATGTTCCTGCGAGTTTTAACGGTATTGGCTACCTGAATAACCAACCCTTCATTTTCCATAAGAAGGCGGGTCTCTGCTTCAAGATCATTTTCTTTGATCAGCCGGCACAGTTCATTATTTCTTTTGTTCTTTCGTTCTTCTTTTGTTAATTTCTTTTCCATAAATCTATAATCTCGGACATGATAACCTCAATTCCCCGGTCGAGACGTTCTGTAAATTCCGCAGAATAATCGGAATCATTGAGCACAGCTACTTTGACGGCATCTATGACAAAACGTTTCCGGTCTTCATATGAGTAATCTAGCAGATCACCATGTTTATTGATCTCACCTCTGACAGTCTCTATGACTTCAGACGAAAAATTCTTACTGGTATAATCTTTTACTTCGCTCGATACCTGTCGTTTGATCTCACGCACAGCAGTCATGAATTGAGCCTGGATACTTGTGAGTTGATAGGATTCAGCAGGTACTCGCTTAGCCTTTAACTCCTTCTGTAAAGACGCCACATCTTTATCTCTTGGTATTTTACCGCCATTGATATATTCGGTTATGAGATCGTAGGAAAAACCATATAGACTATTACTGGACTTAAATGCCATTGTTGCAACATCACTGAAATATGTGTTCAGCTCTTTTGTGGCATACAAGAACTTATCATTTCTGAGCAGATAGTCTATTACCACAGGATTGGCTTTTTTCGTTAAAAGATTCTTAGCTGCTTCGACCGATAATCCCAGTTCGCCTATATCATAATATGTTTTCTCCGGCACATTTGATATTCCAAGAATGTAATCGGTCGAGACATTGTATATTTTCGAAAGTTGAACCAGCATATCGCTGTTGATTGTCGAAGTGACACCCTTTTCTATTCTACTATATGTTGTTTTATTGACTCCCAAGACTTCGGCTAATGCTTGCATTGTGTCAAAACCATGGGCTTGCCGTAATTCTTTTAACCGTTCTTGCAATGTGCCCGGTAAGTATTCTCCCATAAACAGCCTCCAAACGTATGTTCTATTATACTATAACACATTGGTTGCATATTTGCATCTGAAAAAAGGATAAAGTGAGTTGATGCCTTCATAAGATGCAATTATATGCAAAAATGAGCGGCCATCTCATTTCGTCCGTATTATTACTTAGGCGGATGAGAAGAGCCGCGAAGCCGATGAAAGAAAAAATGATCATTCCACCCGGGAAGGAATGATCATTTTTCTTTTGTCGGGGCAGAGTCCAGAGGTGGCAAACCTTTGGCGGATCGTGAAGGCAGCGCCTTACGCAAGGTGCAGGAGTAAGACTCCGCCGGGGTGCAGGGGCAGAGCCATGCCGGGATGCAAGGGCAGCGTCCTGCTCAGGTCCAGGGTGAAACCTTGGGTAGGTCCAGGGCGACAGCCTTGGCCCAGTTGTATGTCGATGCGACATACAGTACTGGGTACTTTTTGGTCGCTTCGCTTTTGCGAAAATGTGGACTACGTCGCAACAGCCGAAATCATTTTTTAAAAGGAGGAAAGAGAAAAATGGGAATGAAAGCAACAAGACACAACGGAAGATCCGGCTCCCACGGAGCTTACGATGTGAAACACAATGACCGGGATTTCGATTCTGAAAATGCCGATCACATCGATGGGGAACGTTCTTTGCAAAATGTCTACTGGGATTGTTACCAGGGATATCGTCTTCCGGGAACAGATGAAGAACGGCGATTTACCTTTTCTGAGGTTGAGAAAAGTTATTACCTCGAGCACTACGGGGATCATGTATTTGCTCAAAATCTCAGGAATGAAGCTGCAAGACACAAAGAAAGAAACAGGGAGATCGATGATGTCCTCAAAAACAAAAAGACCTGCCCGGAGGAAACACTTCTTCAGCTTGGTAACATAGACGGCACAGTAAGGCCTGAAGTGTTGGCTCAGATTTCTGCTGAATACTTCGAAAAGTTCGAGGAACGATTTGGCTCACATGTTCACATCCTTGACTGGGCACTTCACCTTGACGAGACAACTCCACACATTCATGAGCGTCACGTATTCGATGCTCGGAACGAATACGGTGAACTCTGCCCGATGCAGGACAAGGCACTTGAAGAACTTGGCTTCGAACTTCCGGACCCCACCAAGGAAAAAGGAAGGTTCAATAACCGAAAGATGTCTTTTGATGCAGAGTGCCGCCGGATGTTTCTTGAAATCTGCAAAAAGCACGGACTTGATATCGATATGGAACCGGTCTATGGCGGAAAGAGTTATCTGGAAAAAGCAGATTTCATCGTGCAGAAGCTTCGTGATGAAAATGAAAGACTCGAACAGGAGAATGCGGACCTTAGAGCCGAAAAGAGTGAACTGGTCTTAAAGATCTCCGATGTAGAGAAACTGCTTGATGATGTTTCAAATGATGCTTATGAAAAGGCCTGTGATGTCATAACGGAAGCTGTAAGGGACGAAACACAGAAAGAGGATGCAAAGCTGATAGCTGATTACGAAAGACGTATCCTTGGTTCTGATAATACACCTGCAGTTAAGAACATCGCCAAACAGATCTTCACCGGCATAAGAGATCTTTTCGGAAGAGCAAGGGAAAAGATGGTGGCTTCGATCAAGCGTACCCTTTCTGATCCTGAGATCAAAGAACGGAAAGTATCCGAGATCAAAGAAAAAGCTCGCGGTTCTGTTCTGGCCAAGCTGGCCAAGGCGAAAGAAGAAGTTCTGAAACATCCTGCTTCCGGCAACGAACGACGTGTCAGAAAGGAGGAACGCTAATGACTCCTTTCGAAACTGTAAAGAGTAATGTAACCGCCAGACAGGTTGCAGAATTGTACGGCCTTAAGGTAAGCCGCAGAGGAATGGCCTGCTGTCCTTTTCACAATGACAAGACCCCCAGCATGAAGGTAGATAGACGGTTTCATTGTTTTGGGTGTGGAGCCGATGGGGATGCGGTAGATTTTGTATCCTTGCACTTTGGTCTCTCACCGAAAGATGCAGCCATCAAGATCTGCAAAGACTTTGGCTTACCCTATGAGACCGGACCTTATACTCCACCGGCAAGAGCCAAACCGAAGAAAAGCCCCGAGCAGATATTCAAGGAAGCCGAAACAAAATGTTTTAACGTCCTTTGTGACTATCTGCACCTTTTACAAACATGGAAAACTGAATATGCTCCCAAGGATCCATCCGAAGAATGGCATCCTTACTTTTACGAAGCCCTGAACGAGCTTGACCATATCGAGTATCTCCTTGATTTACTCCTCTATGGTGATGTTTCCGACAGGGCTTTTGTTATTACAGATTATGGAAGGAAGGTAATTGAAATTGAACGAAGAATTAACGAATTTAGATCCTCAGGCACTGCTCGAAGTGCTGAAGGTTGCAACTTTTATGGGATCCGTTCCCATGAATGCCGGTGACGAACCGAGCTGGTTCGATCCCAAAAACCACAAAGTAGATGAAGTGGAGTTCTGCCGTTGGTTTATGGCAAAACATCCCATCAAATCCGTTGGCGGACAGTTCTATGACATTGATGGTCTGGTCAACAACGAAAAGCTTGCAAAAGAGCTCATTGACGATCTGAAACCCTATGTGAGGTCAGGCCTTGTCCTCAAAACTAATCGGCTGATGGAAATGTTAAAGTATGAAGCTCTCTGCGATGATCTGCCTAAGCACACGGACAGAGTGCATTTCATGAACGGCACTTTCTTTTTGAACGGCGGGTTCGTTCCGGAAAAGGAATTCTGCTCCAACAGGCTCCGTGTGAATTATAACCAGAATGCTCCGAAGCCGGAAACCTGGCTTAACTTCATAGAGGAACTTCTTTATCCGGAGGATATCGTGACTCTCCAGGAATTCATGGGCTATATGTTCATCCCCACCACCAAAGCCCAGGTAATGTTCATGCTGATTGGAAGCGGCGGAGAAGGAAAATCCCGTGTGGGGTTCGTGTGCAGAAACCTCCTTAGCGACAACATGAATGTCTGCTCCCTTAAGAAACTTTCATCCGACAGGTTCTGCCCGGCAGATCAGGAGGGGAAGCTCCTTATGGTCGATGATGACATGCGGATGGAGGCCCTTCCCGATACCGGAGTCTTAAAATCCATCGTGACCATGGAAGACAAAATGGATCTGGAGCGCAAAGGCCAGCAGAGCTATCAAGGGTATCTGTATGTTCGCATCATGGCCTTTGGCAACGGTGCATTAAGTTCCCTCTATGACAAGTCGGACGGTTTTTACCGCAGGCAGATCGTTATCAGGGTAAAGGATAAGCCGGAAGAGCGTGTGGATGACCGCAATCTTTCCGAGAAACTTGCAAAAGAAACCGAAGGGATCGCTCTTTGGTGCCTGGAAGGCCTTATACGCCTTGCGGCTAACGGTTTCAACTTCACCATCAGCGACCGCACGAAAAGAAATCAGGACGAGCTTCGCAGGGACGAGGACAGCATTCTTGATTTCCTCGAGTCCGAAGGCTATATCGCCTATGCCCCGGAGGCTATGTGTACCACTAAGGATTTTTATGATGCCTATAAGCTCTGGTGCGAAGACAACCTTGCCAAAATCCGATCCGAAACTTCTTTTTCTAAGGAAGTAAAAGAACTCTCCAGAAAGTATAACATCGCCTACGTCAAGAACGTGCCGACAGACGGCAAGATGGCACGTGGTTACAAAGGCGTCTATGCCCTTCACCCCTTGAAAGGCTGCCCGTTCCCGTATCGCTAAGGCGGGTAGGCGGGATGTTCTGACTTAATCCCTGTTTTTTTTAAAAAAAACATATCAACTCACAATCACGTGCCTATGTGCCTAATTCCAGGTTACATGGGCTATTTTTTTGCCTTCAGGGCAGATTATTCGTGCCTTGACGGGCCATTTTTGAAAGGAGCCCCTATTGAAGAAAGAAGTAAATACAGTAAATCAGGACGAAAAAGTCCTTACACCCGAGGAGGCCGTGCGCCTCCTCGGAAGCCTTGAAACCCAGCGTGAATACTTGAAGGTGCAGGAAAAATCGGGTATCATTGATGCGGACGGTGTCAGAGATGAACTTGAAATGATATCTCAGAAAGAAAAGGCAATACGTGAGCGATTCGTTATAAAGAATCACGTTACTGCTGAAGGCGTACCAAGATCCATCAGTCATCACGAAGCCTCGCCCGGTAATCCTAAGGATTACTACATCACCAAGATGCCGGATGGTAAGAAGATCAAAGCCACAACCTATGACGGGCTGATCCAGAAGCTTTTTTCCTATTACACAAACGGCCTTACGGATTATTCTCTGGAATCGGTATTTAAAGCCGCTTTATACGAAAAGGAGATCACAGAGAACCCAAACCAGCATACCATTACTCATTTGCAGGCAGAGTTCACCCGTTTCATATCGAAGGATCTGATGAAAAGGGACATCCGTGGTATCTCGGACATCGAATTAAAGAAGTATACCCAGGAATGGGTAAACAGAGAACATCCAAAGCAGAAAGCCTTCTTTGGCTATAAAGGTGTTTTAAACCTCATATTTGGCTATGCATTCACCCATAGGATCATTTCAGTTAATCCGGTGGCCCTTATGAAAAACAAGCCTTATATGAAGTCCTGTGACACCAGGAAGCCAAAGCCGGAAGAAAAGATACTTTCCCCCGAAGAGATCGATATCCTGAAAAAGGAAGTAAGACATCGAATGACTCTGAAGAAATACGGAAGGTATTACATCAACGGCTATGCAATGCTTTTTGCTATCGAAACAGGTGTCAGGGCAGGTGAACTGTGTGCGATCAGATGGGATGACATCCTTGAGAAGTCGATCCACATCCACGCCCAGCAGCTCACAAAAAAAGATGCCGGTAAGAAAGTTTATTACTACGACACATGCACCAAAAACGAAAAGGGAATATCACAGGACGGAAGAGAATTTCCTCTTACGAAGAAGATAGCGGAGCTGCTTGCTGAGATCAAAGATCTTCAGAAAGAGCTCCATATTGATTCGGAGTATATCTTTTGTCATGAGGATGGCGAATGGATCAAGACCGATGCCTACGAGACGTTCCTTCGCAGGATATGCCTCTCCAAAGGCTTCAAGGTTACCAATAACCATGCTCTCAGAATGTCCCTTAATTCAAACGTACTGCTTCCCATGGGAGTATCTGTCGCGGACAGGGCAGCAATGCTTGGTCATTCCATACAGACCAACCTGATGTTTTACAGCTTCGCGCAGAAGGATTATCTCGACAATGTCAGAGAATTACTGGATTCGCAGTACGAAGAGCCCGAGGGAACCCCTAGGGAACCCCAAAATCTGGTCTATTTTCCGCAAAAAGAAAACTCAGAAACCTTGATTTCTCAAAGCTTCTGAGCCTTCAAACCCAGTGCGGAAGATGGGACTTGAACCCACACGGCTGCAATAGTCACAAGATCCTTAGTCTTGCTCGTCTACCAATTCCGACACTTCCGCAAAGGAATTACTTCCTTTTAAGTTTTGTTCAATTCATAATGCTCAACCGAACGAATAATAGTATATCACAGTTGCCGGCGTTTGTCAACACCTTTTTTTAATTTTTTATTTTGAGTCTGGCATCAGCCAGACTCAAAATTTCCTTATGCGGCTAATGCCTTCTTGGCTGTATCTGCGAGGGTCTTGAACCCTTCTGCATCGTTAACCGCGAGGTCAGCGAGCATCTTACGGTTCATATCTACGTTAGCAAGCTTAAGGCCGTGCATGAGCTTGCTGTATGAAAGGCCGTTCATTCTGGCTGCAGCGTTGATTCTTACGATCCAAAGCTTTCTGAAGTCACCCTTCTTCTTCCTGCGTCCGCCGAATGAAGAAGCGAGTGCTCTCATGACTGACTGCTTAGCTACTCTGTACTGCTTGCTTCTTGCTCCGCGATATCCCTTAGCTAACTTTAATGTTCTGTTATGTCTCTTCTTGGCTCCAAGGCCACCTTTAACTCTTGCCATTTTATAAAACCTCCTGGAAATCTACATCAATAAAATAATACTTGTTTGCTAAAGCACTACAACAACGGTGAGCCCTGCCATGAGCGTCGCACTTCGTGCGAGGCAGGGCCTACGTCGCATCGCTAAAGCGATGCGACAATAATTATAAGTTGTAAGGAAGAATCCTCTTCATGCTCTTAACGTTTGTCTGATCAAGCTCTGTAGCCTTACGGAGATTTCTCTTTCTCTTTGTAGACTTCTTTGTAAGGATATGGCTCTTATAAGCCTTCATTCTCATGAGCTTACCTGTACCTGTCATCTTAAAGCGCTTTGCGGCTGCTCTCTTAGTCTTCATCTTTGGCATAACTTCTTACCTCCTGAAAATAAGTATCATAATCTATTATTTCTTAGCAACTATGACCATATACATGCTTCTGCCTTCAAGTTTCGGCTGCTTTTCTATAACAGCGATATCGGAAAGCTTCTCCATGAATGCGTCAAGATTCTGCTTGCCATTCGCGACATGGGCCATCTCACGTCCTCTGAAACGAAGTGATACCTTAACCTTATCACCCTTAGTGAGGAACTTCCTTGCCTGGTTGGCCTTGGTGTTCATGTCGTTCTCATCAATATTCGGCGAAAGTCTGATCTCCTTAAGCTCGGAAACCTTCTGCTTCTTCTTCTGTTCCTTAGCCTTCTTCGCCTGTTCATAGCGGTACTTACTGTAATCGATGATTTTGCAAACAGGCGGCTTAGCCGTAGGGGCAATCTTAACAAGGTCAAGGTCTGCGTCCCTCGCAAGCTTCATGGCGTCCTTAGCGGACATAATGCCTAACTGCTCTCCATGCTCGCCGATCAGTCTCACTTCGTGGTCTCTGACCTGCTCATTGATCTGTAAATCGCTGATAGAAAAACACCTCCTTTTAAATAACAAAAGACGCGGATAAATATCCACGTCCCAAATAAAAGAAGGCAGTGCTTCTCTGATTTTCTTGTAACCTGGGTCGCCAATGCGCCGGGGTGGAAGTGGATACTTCACTTAAATGTATAGCTGCTCAACACAGCTTCTCTATTATACTACGGGTTCGGGGGAATGTCAAGAGGAAATTTTATCCCCATGTAACGTTTCCGAACTCGGAGAGCTTGAGGTCCTTGTTGCGGTCCAAAACGGTCTGGATGCTCCACGGGTGGGTGAAGAGGAGAAGCGGGCGGTCATGCATGTCCTTGATCTTCTTCGTATCCATCGTGAGAGAGAGGGAATCGACGTCTATATCATCATTCTCAATCCAGCGGATATACTCGTATGGAAGGGTTTCGAGGGCGATTTCGACGTTATATTCATTCTTAAGGCGGAACTGGAGCACCTCGAACTGGAGTACACCGACAGCTCCGACTATAATCTCCTCAAGACCCGTATTAAATTCCTGGAAGATCTGAATAGCGCCCTCCTGGGCAATCTGTCTGATACCCTTCACGAACTGCTTCCGCTTCATGGTGTCTGCCTGGCGGACACGGGCGAAATGCTCCGGCGCGAAGGTCGGGATTCCCGCGTATTTGAAGCTGCTGCCCTTGGCGCAGACGGTATCGCCGATAGAGAAAATGCCCGGGTCGAATACACCGATAATATCGCCTGCATAAGCCTCCTCGACCATCTTTCTCTCATCCGCCATAAGCTGCTGGGGCTGGGAGAGGCGGATTACCTTTCCCTCCTGCACATGATTTACTTCCATCCCGGCCGTAAACTTCCCGGAACAGATACGCATGAAGGCTACCCTGTCGCGGTGCATCTTGTTCATGTTCGCCTGTATCTTAAATACAAAGGCTGAAAATCTGTCGTCAAGCGGTGATATTTCGCCCTCTGATGATTCGCGGGCCTTTGGGGTATAGGTCATCCTGAGGAAATGCTCAAGGAAGGTCTCAACGCCAAAATTTGTAAGGGCCGACCCGAAGAAGACCGGTGAAAGCTTACCGTTTGTGACTGCTTCCTGGTCAAACGGAACAGCCGCTCCGTCAAGAAGCTCGAGCTCCTCCATAAGCTTGTCATAGTTGTCCTCACCAAGAGTCGCCTTCGCGTCCGGATCATTTATATCAAAATAAGATGTCTCTACTTCCTTAGCTCCCGCATGCTCAGCCTTAAACTCCATGACCTGCTTAGTGTTCCTGTCATAGACTCCCTTGAAGTTCTTGCCGCAGCCGATAGGCCAGTTTATAGGGCAGGTCGCGATTCCAAGGATTTTCTCTATCTGGTCCATGAGCTCGAATGTATCGAGAGCCTCACGGTCCAGCTTGTTAATAAATGTAAATATCGGGATATGACGGAGTACGCAGACCTTGAAGAGCTTTATGGTCTGGGGCTCTACTCCCTTGCTCGCGTCAATAACCATGACAGCTGAATCCGCCGCCATAAGGGTCCTGTAGGTATCCTCCGAGAAGTCCTGGTGGCCCGGGGTATCGAGGATATTTATGCAATACCCCTCATAATTAAACTGCATAACAGAGGAAGTAACGGATATGCCTCTTTCCTTCTCTATCTCCATCCAGTCGGACACGGCGTGCTTGCTGGCCTTCCTCGCCTTGACGGAACCGGCGAGATTTATGGCTCCTCCGTAGAGAAGGAGCTTCTCGGTAAGGGTAGTCTTACCGGCATCAGGATGGGAAATTATGGCAAATGTTCTTCTCCGTTCTATTTCATTTTTAAGATCTGACATAAAAATACTTAGTACCTTCCGTAGTTGTTTTCTTTTTCACCGTCGCTTTTTGTACCGTCACGGTGTAGCGGTAGGAATATTTTCCATCTGTTGACCTTACTATTACATCGGCTTTTCCTTTCTTTATCGCCTTAAGCTTTCCTTTTGCGTCTATCGTAAGAATGCTTGTATCCGACGTCTCATAATTATACGCCGGAACAGTCGTGCTGTAAAGCAGTGTTGGCTTAATATGAACAATTTCCTTTACGGTCATTATCGATGGGGCATTATAGACCACAAATATCGGGCTCGGAGTCGTATCCTCGCGAAGCTTGTTGTATTTGGCGGTTCCGTATTTTTTCTCCATAATGACGTAGGTGCCTGACCTGTATATATATCCACGTTTCGTGTATAAATTTATCAGTCCTCCCGGAACCTCAGCCATCTTCTTATTTAAATCAGGCGTAAAATACAGGGCGGTGTTCGCCGGGTTGAAGCCCGAAGGAATCGTGAAATCCACCGTCACATAGTTATTTTTATCAAAATCATAGCCCGTGAAATCTATATTAAAGGCCAGGTATTTCGTCGTCTTGTTGACACGTCTCACGGCCGCGCGGACCTTAGATTTGTCGCTAGTAGGGATATCAGTGAGGACAGGCTTGAAATTCCTTCTGACTATCTCATTTTTCGTGTAGATAGTCAGCGTGCTGATCTTACTTCCGTCCGTCATGGTCCTAATAAATGTCTCGGTTCCGGTCACGAGCGGCTCCACGCCCTTTACCTTGAATTTCGCGTTGTAGGCCTTGCCGTTATATGTATAGACAACGGTAAATTCATTCCACCCTACGCTCTTGATTACCGTCTCGGAGAGGACGTAATCGGAAACATTTTTGGCTGAACCGTCGTTATAGGTAGCGGTCACAACTATGTTATCCTTTGAAATGGTCTTCCCGACCTCGAGCACGGGGCCTGCGTAAATCGCGGTCAGCTTTGTGACAGCAAGGGGCTCGGTTGGAACCTTGATGGTGGTTGTGGCTCCCTTATAGGTAACGGTTACATCCGTATATCCGGGTGTGGTAGCGATAGTCGGTGTTAAGGTGTACTCATCGCTTGCCGTGAGCTTCTTGCTCTGACCAACCTCATCGTAGGCGGTCACGGAAATGTCATTCTTGTCAATCGCCTTATTCTGAAGCACCTTCTTGTTGCTGTTAGGATACGAAGCCGTAATCGACTTAATGGTTGGCTCGCGTCCCGGCACGGTCAGGGTGGTCGAGTAGGTTTTACCGCTTTCCGTATATTTTACCGTCAGATTGTTGGCGCCTATGGTCGAAATGGTGTAGGGCGTGATTGTAACCTTCGACGATATGTCAACGGGGCCGCTTGTGTATATAGCGGATACCGAGGTATATTTATCCACGGTCTGCTTAACCTTGTCAGTACGTTCGCCGGCGGGAATATCGGGTCCGTTGTATGACGCGACTATGCTGAGTGGGCCTGAGGATGAGGACGCGAATGCCTCGCTGTGGTTATATAGCATAAAGCTAAATACCAAGGTTGTAAATAAAACCGCTATAGCCAAATAATTTCTCTTTGTTGAAGTCGTCATTTTGTCACCTCGCATATGATACAAGCCGACAGGTCTCTGTTTATTATACTATAAAAGTTTCATACTTGCAAGTGCGGGGATTTTAGTGTAGAATAAATCGAGCGAAAGGATAAAATTATATGACAAAGTATTTATTTTTTGATATCGACGGTACTCTACTCCATCAGGGGAGCTACATACCGGAATCGGCGATTGCGGCGTTAAGGAATACCCGCAAGAAGGGTAATAAAATATTCATCTGCTCGGGAAGAAGCAGGGCTATGTTACCTAAGAAGGTGCTTGACATAGGCTTTGACGGCATAGTCTGCGGTGGCGGCACCTATATCTCATACGGAGATAAAATAATAAAGCAGCACCGACTCTCGGAGGACGAGCTGCGCCGCATTAATAAATGGTTTCTCGCTAAGCCCGTCGCCTGCTTCTTTGAGGGCGACGAGTACATTTTCACCCTGCCTCTCAGCCACTACGGGAATCCGGAACGGCTGCAGATGTTCCTAGAACTTCTCTCGGCTCCGAAGAAAATATACGAGCCCGACCATCCTGAGGAGGTTAAGGCCGCGAAATTCTCGGGGATGATTGTTCCCGAGCTATGGAATTACACCATGGAGATGGCCGAGGATATCAAGGACTTCATGCACCTCATTATCCACAATTATCCAAACGCGGATCAGCATGAGAGTTATATGAAAACCATGGTAAATGAGCCGCCTCACGAGGGGGATGACTCGGGTGATGGGTTTGTTGAGTTTCTTCCTAATGGATGCACGAAGGCTGAAGGGATTAAGGGGCTTGCCAAAATCCTTGATTTTCCGCTTACTGATGCCTACACGTTTGGTGATTCCGAAAATGACAGGGAGATGCTTACGGAAATCCCTAATTCCATATGCATGGGTAATGGAAATGAGGAGATAAAAAAAGTCGCCTCATATGTCACCGCCGATCTGCTCGATGACGGGATATACAAGGCGCTTAAACACTTCGGATTATGAATTGAGGCGTTCGATGGAGTGGACGATATGCTCGTGGGCGTACTGCTCGGCCTTAGCCGGGTCGCCCGCCTTTATCGCCTCCACTATCCTCTTGTGCTCGCCCATAGAGTGCCTGGCTCTTTCCTTGTCGGAAAGATTAACCGACCTCGCGCGCTCAGCGTAGTGGTGGTAATTCTTTAGGAGCTTTGCGAGCATCCTGCTGCCGCATGAATCATAGAGAATAATATGAAATCTCGAATCGAGCTCCACGACCTGCGAAAAATTCCCTTTTTCCACATGGAACTCCGAGAGATACACATTTTCCTCAAGCTCGGCAAGCTGCTCCTCACTGATATGCTCACAGGCCCAGGCCGCGGCAAGCCCCTCGAGGTATGACCTTATCACAAATATATCCTGTATATCCTTACTTGTTATCCCGGTCACGTAGGCACCCTTATTCGGTATAACCCTCACAAGGCCCTCGAGCTCAAGCTGCCTCAGTGCCTCACGCACCGGAGTACGCGAGACGCCCAGGTCTTTTCCAATATTTACTTCCCTAAGCTCCTCTCCCTCTTCATATTTCCCCGACAATATAGCCTCGCGGATTTCCGTAAATACACGGCCTCGAAGCGAAAATCTGTCCGGATTCTCCTCTTTTATGTCTTCTTCGTGTAATTCCATAAATTATTCGCTCTTTAACGTTCCTATATTTAATTTTTCTTTTTTAGCTTCAGCCCTTACAAGCTTGTCAAGCTCGGCGTCTGAAATGACCGTCACGCGGCCGTGCTCATACTGGTCATCGACCCATTTCTTGATATTTGTGACAATAGCTGCCTTCTTATCAATCTGTTCCTCCTCCGGCACATGGAAGTAGGAATTTATCCAGTGGGCGATTCCCGCTGTGCCTGATGTATTCGAGATAGCTACGCGAGGCGGACGATTCAAGAACTTTCCGGTATTGAAAATGTTGTAAATCTCCTCGTTCTTAAGGAGTCCGTCAGCGTGCACACCCGCCCTCGTCACGTTAAAGTTCTTGCCGACAAATGGCGTGCGTTCAGGTATCGGTTCACCTATCTCATTTTCAAAATATTCCGCAAGCTCTGTAATAACTCTGGTATCCATGCCGTCAAGCGCCCCCTTGAGCTGGGCGTACTCAAATACCATAGCTTCAAGAGGCGTATTTCCGGTACGCTCACCTATGCCAAAGAGAGAACAGTTTACTCCTGAAGCGCCATAGAGCCAGGCCGTCGTGGAGTTAGTGACAGCCTTATAGAAATCATTGTGGCCGTGCCACTCAAGAAGCTCCGAAGGAACTCCCGCATGAACACGGAGGCCGTAGATTATGCCCTGGACACTTCTCGGAATAACGGCACCCGAGAAATTAACGCCGTAGCCCATGGTATCACAAACCCTTATCTTTACAGGGATGCCGTACTCATCCTTAAGCTTCATAAGCTCAAGGCAGAATGGGATTACGAAGCCGTAAATATCGGCCCTCGTAACATCCTCGAGGTGGCAGCGGGGAACTATGCCCTTCTCGAGAATTTTTCGAACCATCTTGAGGTAGTGGTCGAGCGCCTGGCGGCGGGTCATTTTCATCTTATAGAAAATATGATAATCGCTGCAGGAAACGAGGACGCCGGTCTCTGAGAGCCCCATCTGCTTAACGAGATCAAAGTCCTCTTCCCTCGCTCTGATCCAGGCTGTAACCTTAGGGTACTCGTAGCCCCGCTCGAGGCACATTTTCACGGCGTCACGGTCCTTCTCATCATAGAGGAAGAATTCGCAAGACCGGATAATTCCGTTAGGGCCGCCCAGCTTATGCAAGAGGTCGTAAATATGGAGAATCTGCTCGGCCGTGTATGGGGCGCGGGACTGCTGCCCGTCGCGGAAGGTGGTGTCGGTGATCCAGATATCGTCCGGCATGCAGTGCGGAACGATTCTGTCGTTAAATGCTATCTTTGGTATCTCTTCGTATGGGAAGAGGTTGTGGAAGCAGTTTGGATCCTTCACGTCAACAAGAGGATACATATGCTCCTCGAGCTGGAGAAGGTTGTTCTGCGGATTCATGTATACTTTGCGTTCGTTCATAATGAAATACCCCCTGGCTATCTACCCGTGCCTTTTTTCCGTGCCAGGTACAAAAAAATTTCTGTAAACTAACGTTTACATAAATTTTACTGGACCAGGCACTGTTTTAATTATTGTATACAATAATACAATAAAAGTCAAGCACCCGATTGGGCTTTATTTTCCAACCGGGTGCTGGGCGCGATAGGTACGCCTGTAATTCTCGTAATACTCGACGTACTCATCCGTTATGAAATTGTATTCAAGCATCTGCTTCAGGGTCTTCATATAGGACTCAAAGGAGCTGTCACTCCTCGCTATCTCAGAGAGGAGCCCGTTTATCTTCGACTGGTACTCCTTGCTCGATAGAACCCCGTCCTTCCAGAGCACATTTAACTTATAGGCCTCGACGAAATCTCCTCCGTGCCTTGATTCCATAGTATTCTGGTCCTCAAGGAAAAATGACGCGCCTGTTACGTCAAAAACATTCTTCGCCGAATGATTTGTGAAGTACATATCATCCCCCAAAAGATAGAGGTTCTTATTCCAGGTCGTGCCGCCTATTCCCTTCTTCTGGTAGTAGTCAGGCACATAGAGGCCGAAGGCTGCGGTTATGAGCGATGGGATCTTATAATCCTGATACTCAGACTGTGGATCGCATTGCTTGGCCCTTATGAACTTGAGCTTCATGTTATCCTTAAGGTCATACTTTAACCGCATCGGGCCGCCATTAAGACCAACCACGAGAAGATAGTAGTGACGCTTGTCATGCCACATATAGGCCGGGGCTTCCTTAAGTTGGAGTGACGGACAGGAGTCTATCATGACCTCCTTATGTCCGCTCGCTACCCTGTTCTTCTTAAGGATTTTCTGAAGCTCATCCTCCGTGTAAATGGAGAAATTATTGTCGGTCTTTTCCTTTGGCTTCTTTTTGGAATTCTCTGAGTCAGCGTCTTCCTCTTCAGAGTCACCCTTTTGTCCGGCTCTAGCTTCTTCCTTTGTATCGGAAGCAGGCGATTCTTCCTTAGGAGCCGTGGGTTTGCTTTTCTCAGATGCCTTTTCTTTCGGGGGCTCTTTTTTCCCGGTCTTTGCCTTCTTCTCCTTCTTCTCACGCTCCGGCTTGAAGTCCTCATCGGTAAGGGTTCTGCTCTGAGAGTACATGAAATCACCGAGCGCCGCGAAAAGCCCCGCAAACACAACCGGGAAGGACCCGGTCACGAGTCCGCCTATGACCAGGGCAATCGTACCGAGTCCGAAGAGAAGAACCCGCCAAAGGAACCATTTTGTGCTTTTATCTCCGTAGAGAAGGGCATTAATATATTTCTTCATTATTCTACAGTTACAACCTTAGCGAGATTCCTAGGCTTATCCACATCAAGACCTAAGTCAAGCGCCGTGAAGTAGGCTATAAACTGAAGCGCTACCGTCACGGTAAATATCATAAATTCATCAGGGGCGGCGGGAAGTCTGTAAACCTTGTCCCACTGGGATTCATTTTCAAGCTCAATGCCGTCCTTCATAAGTATCAGGACAATGGCGCCTCGCGACTTTACCTCCTTCGCGTTCGAAATCTCCTTAGCCGCAAGCTTCTCCTGGGTAATCGAAAGGATAACCGGAGTTTCGTCTGAAATGAGGGCGATCGTGCCGTGCTTTATTTCACCGGCCGGAAGGGCCTCACTGTGGATATATGAAACCTCCTTCAGTTTAAGAGAGCCCTCGAGGATGGCATAATAATCAAGGCCGCGGCCAAGCATGAAGACATTTTTGGCCTCTACTATCTTCGTTGAAATGCGATGAACCTCGTCCTTATCATTTATTACCTTCCGGATGGCTGAAGGCATAGACTGAAGAGTCTTAATGAATTCACGGCACTCTTCCTCGCTCATAAGTCCCCTCACAAGGGCAAGCTTAGCAGCAAGAAGGTAGAAGACAGCGACCTGAACGGTGTAGGCCTTGGTACTCGCCACAGCTATCTCAGGGCCGGCGTTAGTGTATACCACATGGTCTGAGGCTCTCGCTATGCTGGTCCCGTGAACATTTACTATACCGAGCGTCTTAGCCCCAAGCTCTGACGCCTTCTTCACAGCCGTAAGCGTATCTATAGTCTCTCCCGACTGGGAGACACTGACTACTAGAGTGCGGCTGTCTATGATTGGTTCGTCATATATAAATTCGCTTGCTATCTCAGTCTCAACCGGAACCTTAGCAAGCTTCTCGATAAGGCCCTTGCCTACCTGGCCCGAATGCATGGCGGTACCGCAGGCCGTGATGAAAATCTTATCAAAGCTCTTAAAGAACTCATCCGGAATTTCATCATACGTGAAGTCAGGAAGGCCGTCCTTAATCCTAGGCTCAAGTGTATTCTTAAGAGCTTCAGGCTGTTCACTGATTTCCTTCTCCATAAAGAAAGGAAATCCCTTCTTGGTAGCGGCTTCGGTATCCCAGTCAATTTTCTGATATTCTGTCACAAGAGGATTGCCCTTAATATCAAAAAGCTCTATATCGTCAGGCGAAAGCACCAGTATCTGATACTCGCCCAAAACAAGGTATTCGCGGGCATAGAGAGAGATGGCGGTCAGGTCGCTCGCAAGCATGGTTCCGTGCTCGGTCTTAGCCGCCACTATAGGACTTACGTTTCTGACCGCGTAAATCTTCCCCGGAATATCGTCAAAAATTATAGTAAAGGCAAAGGTTCCCCTGAAGCACTTCACAGCCTTGTAGATGGCCTTCATAGGGTCGGTGTATTTATCATAATAATGCGCAAAAACAGCACAGGCAACCTCTGTATCTGTCTGTGACTTAAGCTCATCCTCTATTCCAAACTCGCTCGCGAGCTCCTCATAATTTTCTATGATTCCGTTATGGGTTATCGTCACCCGCCCGAATTTATGAGGGTGGGCATTCTCGTCCGTCACCCCGCCGTGGGTAGCCCATCTGGTATGGCCGATACCGCACGTCCCGGTGAGGTTTAGCTTCTCAGCCTTTTCCTTAAGGTTCTTGACCTTGCCGATGCATTTACAAATATTTACTTTATCCTCATCAGAATTGTAAATGCCTATACCGGCGCTGTCGTAGCCTCTGTATTCGAGGGCAGAAAGCCCCTTGATAATAATGTCCTTGGCTTCCTTAGAGCCGGTATATCCCATTATTCCGCACATATAATAATTCTTCCTTAAATATAATAATGCTTATGACAATCTCCGCTTATCAGAAGGTAAGTGTCTTCTTATCGCGCATAAGACTTGCGCCGGTAACTATCGTAAATGTACCGGCAAATACGCCAACGGCTATTACAATTATCCCAAGCACAATGTTGGCTACGCCTGCGAAGCTCATTGTTGTATAAGCCTTTTCGGTTCCTTCCATATCCATGTAATTCCTTTCATTCATATACCGAGGCGAACCACCTAAGAGCGTCAAGAAAAGCCTCGTAAATGGTGTCATCCTCTATGTCTCTTACGAGAAGCTCCTTATCCACAAATGGGAAATCCGCCTTCTCATAGGCAATCATAAAATCATATATCTCTAAGAGCTTTCCGCTGTGGTTTAACAGAACGTCCTTGATATCATCAGAAACCTTCAGCTTCTCAAACACTTCCTTCATAGGAATCTCTAAGATTATATCCATCACAGAGAAAAGTCCCATGAGGAAAAGCTCGTCCTTAAGGGCACCAAGCTCAAAGAGCGGAGCAATGTTTTCCGCAAACTTCGCGCGAAGGAGGCTGATTCTCGCAAGCTCCGAAGGCCTGTCGGAGCATAGCTCCTTCGTTACCGTCGTCCTCACCCATGCACGCAGATCCTTCTGGCCGAGCATGGCGGCGGCATTTCTTACGGATGTTATCTGCGAATTCCTCGCCCGCACGTTCGCGGCCTTAAGAAGAGATATCACAAGGGCCGGATCGTGGCTTATGACGTCAGCGGCGCCCTGAATATCGAAGTCAGGCTTATTTACATAATTTATCAGCTCAAGATAGGTAATCTTAACAGGCTCAATCTTCTTTTTACCCTTCTCTATTGGAACGGTGAAGAATGGCCCCATAAAAAAGTCACATATCTCAGTCCTCGAATACCGATCAAAGGTCTCCCTGTCCTTTATTCCCGCGACAAGGACACGAAGATTAGGGTATTTCTTATCAAGCACACCAGAGAATGAGCCTGTCCCCTTCTCCGTGCTGTCAATAATAATATAGTCCATGAGCGAAATAATATCCGCGTATACGTCAAGGTCGTGCTTTGAAAATCCGGATGCGGCGAACCTGTATCCAAGATTTCCCAGTTCCTCGATACGCTCTATATATCTGCTCTCGGGCTTTATCGCCGGATCAATGACGAGGACCATCTTCTGGGCCGGGAATTTGCAGATTTTCTCAATCTCCGTAAACACAGAGACATTGTTGATTTTTATAAATACCTTCTGGGAAGACTTGAAAGCCTCGCTTCCCAGGATATTTACAAGCTCGATTCCCAAAATATTCGATGCCGCGTCAAGCTCCCCGGTACCCTTAAGTGAGATATTGCGCAATTCATTCTCACGCTGAGTCTCTACCGCGTAAGCCCTGACCATCATGTTGCTGTCGAAAACCGGTATCAGTGATGCAAGCATATTCATTTACCTCAATACAAGTATAAAACCACAGAATAAATATACCCTATCGGCTAAAAAAAATCAACTGCCTTTATTAGCGTCTTCCTTCGTACCTGATTCTTGCGGAAAGATATTCAGCTATTCTCTCTAAGTCTTCTTCGGCGGAGTCGCCCTTTATCGCAAGATCACAGCTTATAGCCATGGTATTTATCATCCTGCGGGTGAACTTCTCACCGCCCGCGCGGATTATTTCCCTTTTAAGGCTCAGATCGTCAGTATCAAGGAATTCATTGAAGAGCTCCTCTTCGCTTTTATTTTCCAAAAGTACTCTTTCACTAACCGTACCCATATCAGAACCTCGAAAGCGGCGCGCATGCCTGCTTTAACCATTCAAGCTCATCGCCTGAAAAATGAGAAGCGATCTTCTCAAATACCATTTTATGGTAATCGTTGATCTGCTTTATGTCTTCATCATTGAGATACTTAATGTCAATCGCCTCTTTATCGATTGGAACATAGGTCACAGGCTCAAATTTAAGGAACTGACCATATTCATTTTCCACATCCTTCACGCAGAGCATCTCATTTTCTATGCGGATACCGTGACTGTTTGTGGTGTAGACCCCAGGCTCGTCAGTAGTTATCATGCCGGGCTCGAATACAGCGTTATCGCCCTCGCGAACCTTCCAACGGAAGGAGTTAGGAGCCTCGTGAACATTTAAGAGATAGCCGACTCCATGACCCGTACCGCAACGGTAGTCTAGTCCCATGTTCCAGAGTGGCGCGCGGCAGAGAATATCGAGATTGACTCCGGTGCAGCCCGCGAGGAAATGGGCGTTCGCAAGGTTCATGTTTCCCTTTAATGTAAGCGTGTAATCGCGTTTCCACTCAGCCGGAATATCGCCTAAGACTATGGTTCTCGTGATGTCGGTGGTTCCCTCATAGTACTGGCCGCCCGAATCAACAAGAAGGAAGCCGCGAGGCGCAAGCTCCGTATCGCTTTCCTTTGTCGGCTCATAGTGAAGCATAGCAGCGTTCTCATTGTAGGCCGCTATAGTCGTGAAGGATATCTCTATAAAGCCTTCCTGCTCGGCTCTGAGACCTTCAAGGTAATCGGAAGCCGAAAGCTCCGTAATCTTCTCCTTACCGATATGGGTCTTGAGCCAGTAAATGAACTTTACCATGGCGACGGCGTCTTTAACGTGGGCGTTCTTGATATTCGCGATTTCAGTATCGTTCTTCTTAGACTTCTCAAGGGTTGTAGGGTTGTACTCGTCTATAATATTCACACCACCCGGAATATTTCCAAATATGGCGTAGTTCACCCTTGAAAGGTCGGCGAGTACCTTCTCACCCTTATCGAATTTCTTGACGTACCTGTAAATGTCGTTATAAGGCTTTACCTTAATCTTATTTTTAGCGAATTCCTGTCTTAATTCGTCGTTTAAAACCCTCTCGTCGAGGAAGAGTATGGCCTTATTTTGAAGGATAACCGAGTAAGCCATCACAACAGGATTGCAAGGTATGTCATTCCCGCGTATATTGTAGAGCCAGGCTATATCATCGAGGCTTGTGAGCACATAGGCGTCGCAGTCCTTCTCTTTCATGAAATTTCTGACGAAGGAGAGCTTGTCTCCTATGCTTCTGCCTGTGTATTTCTCGGGAAGGAAGAAGGCAGGCTCCGTCGAAATAGGTGGGCGGTCCTTCCAGATACTGTCAACAAGGTCCTCGTCATACTTGACAGTTCCCTTCTTTGCGGCAAGCTTATCGGCAAGGTCAATTCCTTCATTTGCGCTAACAGTCCTGCCATCGAAGCCGAGTACGCCCTTCTTAGGGAGCTTATCATAAATGTAGTCGGCGATTTCCGGTGTATCGGACTGACCCATTTTCATGAGGTCGATGCCTGTTCCCTCAAGCTGCTTTGCTGCCTGAAGGAAGTATCTGCCGTCGGTCCAGAGGGCGGCTTCATTCATTGTGACTACCAGGGTTCCGGCTGAACCTGTGAAGCCTGACATGAATTCACGCTCGGCGAAGTGGGTGCCGGCGTATTCTGAGTCGTGGAAGTCGGCTGTAGGTATCATATAGATGTCTACGCCTGCCGATTTCATGTTCTTACGTAATTGCTGTAAACGAGTTATTATATCTGACATGGTTCTTAATTTCCGTGCCTTTAGTCGTAGCCAACTCTCCCATAGCTTAGCTATGGGTCCCTCTCTACGACAATAGGCACTATCTCCTATATATTTTATGCAAATTGTCGAGCCTTGCGGTGGCGTTTGTGAGGAGGGCATCAGCTATGACAAGGTTTACCATGCACTCACATACAACAACCGCCCGTGGCACAACCGTAGGGTCATGCCGTCCTTTTATACTTATTTTACGCGAAATTCCCGCTTTGTCAACCGTCTCCTGCTCCTTTGCTATAGATGGAGTAGGCTTAAATGCAGCTTCGGCTATAATCATACATCCGGTACTCATACCGCCTAATATTCCGCCACCGTGATTTGACGTAGTGTGAATATTTAAATCGTCATCAGCGTAGAAGCTGTCATTATCGAGAGACCCGGTCGAAAGGGACACACTAAAGCCATCCCCTATCGTGACACCCTTGACAGCGCCGATTGACATTAGCGCCCCGGCAAGTCTTGCGTCAAGCTTTTCAAACACCGTATCTCCCAGTCCCGCCGGAAGGCCGGTAACATGGATTCTTACGACTCCTCCCGTTGAATCGAGTTCTTCCCGCTTCTTGTCAAGGAAGGCGCATGCCCTTTCGCCGGCAGCGCTGTCGGGCATGAATACGGGGCTTTTAAGTACGTCGTCACGGCGCACCCTATTCTCCATCGGGTCTAAGAATTTATCGTCGACCGTAATATCTGATATCGATTTTGTAAAGGCAATCGCTTCGATATTAAATTCCCTAAGGAGCTTCGCGGCTACGGCGCCTGCCGCAACCCTGGCTGCGGTTTCTCTCGCGCTCGACCGGCCGCCGCCTCGATAATCGCGGATTCCGTATTTTTCAAAAAAGGTAAAATCCGCATGGCCGGGACGGAAAATATCCGCAATTTCCGAATAATCCTTGGACCGCTGGTCTGTATTTCTAATTAAAATGGCTATCGGGGCTCCGGTAGTGACACCGTTAAAGGTTCCCGAGAGAATTTCGGGGGTATCGCTCTCGCTTCTGGCCGTGGTGTACTGACTCTGGCCCGGGCGTCGGCGATTCATATATGGAATTATATCTTCTTCTGTAAGGGCAAGACCTGCCGGACAGCCGTCTATAACGACACCGAGGGCCGGGCCGTGGGACTCACCGAAGGTTGAGATGTGGAACAGGGTTCCGAAATTAGATCCTGGCATACTACTCCTTCCGTCGAGTTATACTACTATGTGGTAATCGTCCATGATGTCGGCAACCATTCCCTTCTCATCAGGGAAATGATCACGAAAACGATGAATTTTCTCTGTCTCAAGCTCTATCGTCTTCTCATTATTTTCTATTCCGGTTCGAATACGGGCTCTTCTCGTATTAAGACGGTGACGTATCTCTACCATATCCTTATGGTCTACTATGGCATTCGCCTGGTAAATCCATATATCAGGATCGTGAAGTCCCGCCGCTCCAAGAATTGCTGAAAGTCTCGCGGAATTATTGTCATATGTGATTGATGTCTTTTTTCTGCGATCTTCATTTTCCTTCATGTCATTATATTGCGTAAGTCTGTATTCAAGTTCACCCGAATTATTTACGCCATATCTGTCACGAATAAAATCAACCGAGTTTGTCTCGTTGACATATTTTATTTTTACTGTATTTGAAATACCTATTGTTTTATTTATTTTCGCCGCGACAAGCTTTATATTTTTCTTATTCCGGTCTGACTCAATAAGTAAATATACAGCTATTAAGAGAGCGCCACCCGCGGTAAGAATAAAGGGTGTCATTACCTCCGCCTCATACATAAAGTAAAGTACAAAATACAGAATAAATAATATAATAATTATTAATCCGCCGATAAGAGACATATTTCTAAGGAACCGTCTTCGTTCTCTCTCATCCTTTTCTTCTCTTATTAATTTATCATGCTCGCCCTTTAGGAGACGCAAATCATTTTTAATTGTATTAAGATATTTTTCTTCGCTCTTTAGCTGCTTCAGGTCCCTGCTTACAGAGGCTTCGTTTTTTTCAATAAGCCTGAATTGAAGCCCTGTTATATCGCTCTTCTTTTTCTCAAGCGTATCGAGATCTGATTTCAATTCGAGCAAATGCTCTGCGCACTCCGTGAGATCCTCCTTATCCTCAGATGGCATTTCCTCTATGGTCTGCACGTCAAGGAGATAACTATTTACCTCGGAATACTCATTTTTTGCTGATTCTATAGCGGCCTTCGCCTGACTTATGTTATCGCAGCTCTTTCTTATATATCCCTCATGATCCTCAGGAACATCGAATTCAATTTTTGAAAGGTCGCCGATAAGTGGTCCGTTTTTTGTAATATTATCCGGGTCAAAATCATCAGCCACATTTTCGGAAGATTTCTCGTCGGCTTTTTTATTTTTTCCGAAAATATTAGTCTTTTCGCTGTCGGAATCTTCCTTCTTTTTTCTATGAAACAAGCCCATTTTCCACGCCCTTCCTGTACTGGTCCTTAAGATCGCCTAAAATCGTGTTTAATTTCAAACGAGCCCCTGTGGCATTTACACCTGAAAGTCCTTCCAATATTTCTAAAAGGCCTGTATATGTCTTGGAATTAAGCGCCTTTTCCCTAGCCTCATCCCACAGCTTCTCCGCTTCCATAACAGTCGGATCATCCTTAGGCATCTCACCGATTTTCTCTTCGAATTCCTTGCCAAGCCCACCCAGCTTGAAGCAGAGGATGGTGTATATAAGCGCTTTTTTCTCATGGCAGGCCCGGTATGACTTATAGAAGCAGTCGGCCGCTTCCCTGTAGCCTGCGGTGTGAACCAAGGCTATCCCTGTCGCAAGCAGCACCTGCCCGTAGTCATTTTCAGAAAGATTTTCCTCTTTAAGAATTCCTCTGAAATGCTTCAGTGCCTGAACATATGAACCGTCGCGAAGGTATTTATAGCCTATATGAGCCCTTCTCTCCCATCCGGAATATCCCGAAAGCCTCACCATCAGCTTCAGGAGCTCCTCTGTCTCTTTCCTGCCATAGAGATCGCAGGATAGCATAAGGGCCGCTACCATGTCCCTGACCCCATGACCATTTGCAAGAAGGTCCCTCATCGCCTTCGCGGTTTCCGGAAGGTCAAGGTCATTCTCAATAAAAGCGAGCAGGTCCGGAGAGAAGAAGCCAATATCTATACTGTAAATATTGTTATAAACGTAGTAGCAGATTTCCTCTATCGAGTAGAGTCTGCGGGCAGTTCCGGGAACCTTGTACGGATTTTCAGCGAGGCGCCCGGTACATCTGATTATTTTTTGCATAATGTCAACTCGTAAATTCTGTTAGTGGTAGGTACAAATGTACCGAATCCCATATCCTTAACGGTAATTTCACAGGTATTGCGGTCCTTAAAGCTCGCCTCAACTCTTAGCCTTACGAAGTTGCCTTCATCATTTTCAAGGCCGGTCAGTGAAATGAACCGCCGTTCAGTCTTCTTCGTAATAAAATCCTTTATCTGTATGGTCAGCTCCTCGACATCGCTTACAATTAAATCAAGCTCAGACGAGGCCTCATACCACAGGGTTGCGGGATGTATCAGGACTGCCTCGCGTTCCTTTCCGTCAACGTAGGTCAGAATTGATATTCCCGACCTCACCCTGTCCTCATCAAAATATATATATTTCTCATCCTCATTTCTTGACCTTAGAAGGGCGAGCTCGCAGGCTCCGCTTACATACAGGTTCTGGCCTCGGAACACGTGTCTTCCCGTAGAGAGGTCAGCCAGTTTCCTGTCGGCGAAATCTGTAAGGAAGCCTCTACCAACAGCGAATATGGTTGAAATGTCATGCTTGTCTATACAGAGCGAGGCTAACGTAAGAAAACTTCCCGCCGCCTTTTCGCGGTCAGCTTCTATCATTTCGACCGTGATATCGGAAAAATCCCGCCTTTCTATAGCCGCTGCCATAGGTGTAAGATTATTTATTATCGTAAGTCTTTCTGAGTGCAGGCCCTTATCATCTAATTCAAATTTTATTACATCATTCTGCCAGATGTCCCTCTTTTCATGAATTACATATGAAATGAAGGCTTCCTCATGGCTCACAAACGAATATCGGTCTTTTTCTATTTTAATTCTGTGAAGGGCGTCTCTTAGTATCGTCGAAAATGTTTCTCCGGCTATATCGGATGTAAAAACTATATAGCCTATCTCCACATACTTGTCAAATGTCCGTAAAACATTTAAGAGCCGTCTTAGATATATCTGAAGCAGGTGACTGCTCTCATATTTCTCGCCATCAACCGTAATTTCTTCATTTGCGACGATGGCCTTTAGGAAATCAGGAACCTCCTCGACATCGCTCTCATCCTCTTCGATTGCCGACAGGATGTCATCGCCTATTATCCATTCGTGCTTTGCTTTTCTTAGCGCAAGTCGGGTCGGAATCAGGCGTTCACCGTCATCAGCGTCACGGGACAGGGCGATAGGTCCTGCCTTTCTCATGGAATAATACGCTATCTGGGTATAGTCGGCGCATAAATCCACTCCGGCCAAAAGCCTCTCATCCATCAGCAATCACCCTCCTTTCCCTTATACTATCTAACGTCATCTGTCTGATTATCAAGCTTAAATATATCGTCTATAATTAATTCATTTAAGGTATATCGCTTTAAAAATTCTTTAAACGAGAGCTCATCTCCGAGATATTTCGCGATAAAGCACTCATTTAAATCGGTGAAAAGACTGCCTCCGTCTTCTCCGGAATTCTCGGCCTCATTCATGGTACGAAGGGCTTCGGACTTCATAACCCTTTCCTCGCTGTTGCCGGCGCTCGAGGTCGTAATATAATACTGGACCGATTCATCAGCGAAGAGGAGGAATTCCTTTACAAATATTCCTTTAAATACGCTCTTTATGCTTTCAGTCGTATAAGGCGTATCGGTTCCATCCTCTATGAATGTCCTGTAATGAATCGTAACCGTATCAGTCGGCTCCGCGAAGAAGCTTACATAGGTCTTGTTAATTATCTCAGCCGGAACTGTGCATTTTCCAATGAATTTCTTAAAGTACGGCATGACAATTCCACCTTCGGACAGTCTCTTCATCATCATTACGGCGTAATCATGTTCTGTCTCATCGAGCTCATCTCGGTTCGCCAGAATCTTGAGATAGGTCAGGATGAACATCATATCGTCGCCCGCTATGGCGTTCTTCTTGATCACAGGAAGAAATTCCGCATCTATCTTCCTGTCTCCCGTAAGGTAGCGGTAACACATATAGTTGATGACCGCCTTCGCGAGCAGGTCATTTTCATCATGATCGGCCATATAGATTTCATATATATTTCCGATTGAAAATGGAATGTCCTCGGTGAAGAGAGCCTGTTCAAGGACCTTGCCTGCGTATTCCGAGGTGAGTAATTCCTTCTCCTCGAGGACCTCATATATTTCCATCATCTCGGCGATGCCGCCCTCATGGTGGTCGCGAAGCCATATAAGGAGATCATCGTCCGCCTTCTTGTGGCGCATGAGTGCCATGGCCGTATAATCGAGAAAGGCATCGTCATGAATTTCCTCATCATAGAGGAGCTTGCCCGCGATTCTCGCCTGAAACTTCACCTGCGACCTCTTCGGCCCCAGATATTTAAGTGCCTCGATTCCAAGAGGATACATATTCCTTGAAAGCACAAGGCTCGCGACATATTCTCCCTTCTCGCGGTCGGCGATTTTAAAATCGCACTCATTTATAAGCGCGTCAAGCTTAGCTCCGTCATAATTGCCGTAATAATATTCTATTAACTTCACAAGAGCCGCACGCCTGCAGTCCTCGGTGAGGCAGTCCGCATGACTTAGGATCTCACATATTTCCGATATGTCGCCGACCGTTCTGTGATATTTCTCATTCTGGGAGTATATTTCGGTGAGAAGTTTCACATCGCGACATCCGGCCTCATAGCAGGTCTCAAGGTATGGAACTGCCGTGAACTGCTTCTCAGCCTTGCCATAATCAGACACAGGATAGAGCAGGCCGTCACCGTCCTTAAGGAAGGATATGGAAGCGCTGCCGAATATATCTGTATAAGCGCCATCAATAGTCATTCTTGTTACAGACGGTTCCTCATATTCCTTGTAAAATGTATCGACCTCCGCATCCTTAAACCTGTCAGAGCTTATTTTGGCCTTGAACATGACATTTACGAGGCTCTCGCCAAACTTGCTCTCATAGTTTTTGTCAGACAGGGCAGTCCTCACTATCACGCTGATGTCATCCGAAAGCGTTCCGGAATCAACCATATCCTCGGCAAACCGGATAATCTCATCCTTATAGGTCGCGAAGTAGTCAGAATATTCCCTCTCATTTCTGTGCTTCACAAGAAAGGCGTAAATCGCGGCCTTTCTGTCGTTATTAAGAGGGTTGCCGAATTTGAAATATTCAAAGGCGCTCTTATCTATCCGCTCATTTTTATCGGTAAGAGTCTCGATATAAACCTCATAAATGCCCGAAAGCCTAAGTCCCCGCTTCACTCCCTCAGATATATAGCTGTGGCTCGACCTTGTAAATGACTGCGAGAGGAGAATCTGCGAGCAAATGACAGCGAGACATTCATCATCAGGTTTATTTTCATAAATTTTCTCAAGGGTCAGCAAAAGCAGAGGCTCGTACTTCCTTATATCTCCGGCAAGAAATACATACCTGTCGGAAAGCTCCTCGTCAGTAAGGTACCCGTGCCTTGCCGCAAAGGTGAATACTGCTATCTCAAATCTTCCGAGACGGTTTAAGAGCTCCGGCCTGTCCTTATAAATGAGAAATGCCTCTAAGTATAAGGCCGGACTTCTCATGCCTTCGTCATAGAGACGCGAAAAGGCTCCCAGTCTCTTACTCTTATCATTAATATAGCGTTCATCCATAAGGGTATAGAGGAAAAAGGCGAACTCATCCCCCGTCTTCCCTGCTAACTCTCTCATCCCTGCTGCCTCGCGCTTCTTTTCCGCCGCATCACTCGAGGCGAGGAAATTCAGATAGAAGAAAATCTTCTCATTTTCGGGAGTCTTCTTTATTTTCGCAAAATCATAGACGGCGCTTGAGGTATTCCCACTGATTATATTGAGATAAACGTCCGTAAGACCGCTTACTGTCTCATATCCGTCGATTCCTACTGTGTACATATAGGAACGGGCTCTGGTAACTGCCTCATTTAAAGCGAGCCTTCCCATGCGGTTATCAGCCAGGGTGTAAAAGGTTTTCACCGCGTTTTCAAATGAATTTTTTTCGGCGGTAATACTTGTCTTAGCTGAAAATCCGACCAGAGAAATATCAAAGACGAGCCTATCATTCGCGTTCTCAATAACTATTTTCCCGCTCTGGCGTAGCTTTCTCGATCTTGTCGGGTCTACCGTAAATACAAGCGTCGCGGTATCACCGTCAAAATCATCCATGGTAAGCTCCGTCTTATCACAGATGATGAAGTCACCTGTGACCTTGATTTTAGCTCTAATCCATCCCCAGGTATTCTTCTTTATAATAATTTTGTCATCGAGAGTCCTGTCTGTGAGATGATATTCAAACCTTGTTTTTTCTGTACTTATCCTAACAGGAGACTTCTTCCTGTCCCTGACAAGGAAGAGGTCAAGAGCATGAAGGCTGTCTGTATCTCTGGCGATAGCATTTACAAAGACCCTGTCTTCCTCTCTCTTCTCCGGTATAAGCATTAAGAAATCGGGGTTTCTAAGTATCTTCGCCGCTTCCGCGAAATGGTCCTTCGCGAATGAGGCAAATTGGAAGAGATTTTTTATCTCTCCGGCCGATGACATAATTTTCTTTTCCGTTACATCTACATTGTAAGGAACATAAATGCCGCCATGGTCTGACACCACGTTGATCATACCGCCGTACTTTAGGCCTGCCGGCAGGAAGGAGGCATCATAGGTGAAGTGGATTCTCTTCGCCCTTTCCGCAAAGGAAACAGTATCAAGAGTAAGATAACAGTCATCGACGGTAAGATACGCCCTGATATCGGATGCGTCTTCCTTGTCTGATGAAAATAACAAAAAAGAGCCGGTAATCTTGTTACCGGCCTGTACTGTTATGTTAAGTCCGGCAGGAGACGCAGAAAGACCCGGCCGCTTATAGTTCATGACTTCTCGTGCGTATCCGGCTATCTTCTGCTCCATTGACTCCTACCCATCCTCTGATTTTACTTTTTTCTGTAAATAATATCTTCTCTTGCGGGACCGTTGCTTATCATGGTGATAGGCACACCGATCCTTTTTTCTACAAACTCTATATAATTGCGGCAGTTCTCAGGAAGATCCTCGTACTTCTTTATGCCGCGGATATCACATTTCCAACCCGGAAGTGTAGTAAATACAGGTCTCGCCTTCTTAAGCTTAACCGTTACAGGAAAATCCTCTGTCTCCTTGCCGTCTATCTCGTAAGCTGTGCAGACAGGAATCTCATCGAGATAGCCTAAGACATCAAGAACCGTGAAGGCTACCTCGGTTGCGCCCTGCATCCTTACTCCGTATCTGGTCGCTACAGTATCAAGCCAGCCTACGCGTCTAGGTCTGCCGGTCGTAGCGCCATACTCGCCGCCGTCTCCGCCTCTGCGTCTTAGCTCATCAGCCTCATCGCCATGAAGTTCACTTACGAATTCACCGGCTCCGACAGCGCTTGAATATGCCTTAACTACAGTGATAATGTCCTTGATTTCATATGGTGGAATACCCGCTCCGATTGCTCCGTAGGCCGCAAGCGGTGAAGAGGACGTAACCATAGGATATATACCGAAATCAGGGTCCTTAAGGGTTCCGAGCTGTCCTTCGAGAAGAACAGTCTTGCCTTCCTTAAGTCCGTCCTGGATAAATTTCGCTGTGTCAGCGACATATGGGGCTATCATATCGCGGTATTCGCGAAGTGTGTTAAGAACCTCGTCCTTATCAAGCTCAGGCTTATGATAGAGTTCTCTGAAGAGGACATTCTTCTCAACTACGACTCTGTCAACCTTGTCCATAAGAACTTCGTCATCAAAGAGCTCCGATACCTGGATACCGATCTTCGCGTATTTATCTGAGAAAAATGGCGCTATACCTGACTGGGTGCTTCCGAATGAGTTCTTACCGAGTCTCTCTTCCTCGTACTGGTCAAGAAGTACATGATAAGGCATGAGAACCTGAGCCCTGTCTGATACAAGAATATGAGGCTTCGGAACGCCCTTTTCGGTTATTGAATTAAGTTCCTTAATGAAGAAAGGAATATTAAGGGCTACACCGTTTCCTAAAATGCTTGTTGTGTGGTCGTAGAAAACTCCCGAAGGAAGAAGGTGAAGCGCGAACTTGCCATAGTGGTTTACTATGGTGTGGCCTGCATTGCTGCCTCCCTGAAATCTTACAACGATATCGGAATCAGCGGCAAGCATATCCGTAATCTTGCCCTTCCCTTCATCTCCCCAGTTTGCTCCGACTATTGCTCTAACCATGGTTAATTACTCTCCTTCTTTCTAGCTGCTTCATACCCCAGCTGCATGGCGCCGAGGATGCCCTGATTATCATCAAGACTGTTAGGTACTATATAGCTGTCCATATCCGCGAGCTCCGGTGTCTTAAGATACCCGTTAAGCATCCTCGTCACCTGTTCCCTGATAAGCGGAAACAGCTTCATCTGGTGCATAACACCGCCACCGAGAATTATCTTCTGCGGTGAAACTATATATATATAATCAGTGAGCGCCTGGGCTATATAGTAGCTCTCTATCTCCCAGACCTCATCATTATCTGAAAGCATAACGGCCTTCTTGCCCCAACGCTTCTCTATGGAAGGTCCCGACGCAAGTCCCTCGAAGCAGTCAGGGTGAAATGGGCAGACGCTCTCTCCCTTATCCTTAGGATGCCTCAGCATCCTGATATGGCCTGCCTCAGGGTGAAGCATGCCGTGCGCAAGCTTACCATCGACTGAGAAGCCTGCTCCTATACCTGTTCCGACCGTAAGATAAAGCACAGAACTAAGTCCCTTAGCTGTGCCGAAGGTCATCTCGCCGAGACATGAGCCGTTTACATCGGTATCTATTTTCATAGGAACCTTGAGGCCCTTGATATACTCGCCGGTTTCCTTGTCTTCTATGCCATTTTTAAAGGCACTGAGGAGGTTAAAATGAGCCCAGCCCGGCTTCGGAGTCTCAAGAAGGCTTCCATAGGTCTGCGAGTCGGGATTGACATCAACAGGTCCGAATGTGCCTATGCCAAGCGCCTCTATATTCCTCACAGCGAACCACTTCACCATCTGTGGAACCGTATCCTCCGGTCTCCCGGTAGGAATGCTTGTAGTCGCAAATATCTCTCCGTTCTCATCGCCGACTGAGAGTACCATCTTGGTACCACCGGCCTCAAGTCCGCCTAATCTCATAGTTCCGCTCCTTTGTAAAATAGAAAATCCTAAAGTATTATAGCACACTTCTCCAAGAAAAAAAAGGGTGGCGAGTATAAAAATTCGTCACCCTGCAAAGTTATCTTTCGTTAACGTAATTAATCAGCCCGCCATCCGATATGATTTTCTGGATAAATGGCGGGAAGGACTGCCCCTTGAAGCTCTTCCCCGTCGTCTCATCATTTATAACGCCGGAATCAAAATCTATAGAAACCTTGTCTCCGGCAGCTATAGCGTCACAGGCCTCCGGACACTCAATAATCGGAAGTCCTATATTTATGGAATTCCTGTAAAAAATCCTCGCGAAGGTCTTCGCCACAACACAGCTGATTCCGCTCGCCTTTATCGCTATAGGTGCGTGCTCGCGGGACGAACCGCATCCGAAGTTCTCACCTGCGACCATTATGTCGCCCTGCTTCACATTTTTAACAAAATCCTTGTCAATATCGATCATGCAGTGGCTTGCGAGCTCGGCAGGGTCAGAGGTATTTAAGTACCTCGCCGGAATAATAACGTCCGTATCCACGTCATCACCGTATTTATGTACTGTTCCGCTTACTATCATCGTAACCCCCTTATAAACCAAGCTCCTTAGGCTCACTTATTTTTCCGGTAATCGCGCTCGCCGCCGCAACCGCGGGGCTCGCGAGATAAACCTCACTGTCGATAGCGCCCATACGACCCACAAAGTTCCTGTTTGTGGTCGATACGGCACGCTCGCCGCCAGCGAGGATTCCCATGTGGCCACCGAGACATGGACCGCAGGTAGGCGTGCTCACGATGCAGCCGGCCTTCATGAACGTAGTGATATAGCCCTTCTCAAGAGATTCCATATAAACAGCCTGGGTGGCCGGAATCACTATCGCTCTGAGTCCCTTCGCTATGTGACGGCCTTCCATAACCTTAGCGGCAGTCGCCATGTCGCTGATTCGGCCATTTGTACATGATCCGATTACGACCTGGTCTATCTTGACAGTGCCGGCCTCATCGACTGTCCTCGTATTTTCAGGAAGATGAGGAAATGCTACTGTCGGCTTTATTTCGCCTAAATCTATATCTATCGTCTTATCATAGTCCGCGTCAGCGTCCGCCTCGTATATATGATACTGCTTATGACTGTGGGTACCCAGATATTCGAGTGTCTTGTCATCCACAGGGAAAATGCCATTCTTGGCGCCTGCTTCTATTGCCATATTTGACACGGTAAAGCGGTCGTCCATAGAAAGACTCTCAACACCCTCTCCCGTGAATTCCATTGACTTATAGAGGCAGCCGTCGACGCCTGTCATTCCGATGATGTGCAGAATCAGATCCTTGCCGCTGACCCATTTATTTAATTTTCCATGAAGGACAAATCTTATCGCGGATGGCACCTTGAACCAGGCCTTGCCCGTAACCATGCCTGCTGCCATATCGGTGCTTCCTACTCCTGTGGAAAATGCTCCGATGGCGCCATAGGTACAGGTATGCGAATCCGCTCCAATTACAGCGTCTCCTGCCGTAACTAAGCCCTTTTCAGGGAGTAGGGCGTGCTCGATGCCCATTTCACCAACCTCGAAGTAGTTAGTGATATCATTTGTCTTAGCGAATTCCCGCATATATTTGCAGTTTTCGGCGCTCTTGATATCCTTATTCGGTGTAAAATGGTCCGGAACAAGCGCAATTTTGTCCTTATCGAATACTGAATTCTTCTTAAACTTAGATAGCTCCTTTATCGCGACCGGAGCGGTCACATCATTTCCAAGAACAAGGTCAAGATTAGCTTCAATCAGATCTCCCGCGTGAACCTCCGCCACTCCGGCGTGGGCAGCGAGAATCTTCTGGGTCATAGTCATCCCCATACAAAAATCACCCCTATTATAA
>Ga0256404_1002846_pt1 | contig 36900 bp, 30 predicted proteins | sample RumenRJG_01DNA_FD_185990 | JGI IMG/M metagenome (GOLD analysis project Ga0256404, IMG submission 185990) | Bovine rumen microbial communities from Lethbridge, Alberta, Canada - RJG_01 | ecosystem: Host-associated > Mammals > Digestive system > Stomach > Rumen | place: Canada: Alberta | collected...
CGAATACCAGCCAGCATCAAAGTGGACAAAGGATAATAAATCATCGGTTTGTCATAGACCGGCATAATCTGTTTGGAAATTGCTTTGGTAAGTGGGTAAAGGCGTGTGCCTGAACCTCCGGCTAAAATAATACCTTTCATATCGTCCCTCTTTATTTACCGCTATACATAGCTTCGTAGTATTTCTGATAATCACCGCTGGTTACGTTAGCCATCCAATCTTCATGTTCGAAGTACCATTTGATGGTTTTCTTAATGCCTTCTTTGAACATGGTCTCAGGTTCCCAACCAAGGTCTGCCTTGATTTTGTCAGGAGCGATAGCATAGCGTCTGTCATGTCCCTTACGATCTTCTACATAAGTAATCAGGTCTTTAGAAACCAGTGCTTTTCTAGGATCAGAATCATCTAACATTTCCTGCAGAGTCTCCAGGATGATCTCGATGATTTCGATATTCTGCTTCTCATTGTGGCCACCTACGTTGTAGGTTTCGAAAAGTTTACCCTTTTCCTGTACCATATCGATGGCCTTTGCATGATCTTCTACGAATAACCAGTCACGTACATTCTTACCATCACCGTATACAGGCAGTTTCTTGCCATGTAATGCGTTGTTGATGATCAGTGGAATCAGCTTCTCAGGGAACTGATAAGGGCCATAGTTGTTGGAGCAGTTGGTAATGTTTGCAGGGAAGTGATAAGTATCCATGTAAGCTTTTACCAACATATCAGAACTAGCCTTACTTGCAGAGTATGGGCTGTGTGGATCGTATGGTGTAGTCTCATAGAAGTAAGTATCAGGCTCGGATAAAGAACCATATACCTCATCTGTGGATACATGCAGGAACTTCTTACCTTCTTTGAAGGTGCCATCAGCATTTTCCCATGCCTGTTTTGCACAGTTTAACATCACTGCTGTACCAAGAACGTTGGTCTGTACGAAAACTTCAGGGTTCTTGATGGAACGGTCTACGTGGCTTTCTGCTGCAAAATGTACCACGCGGTCGATATCATTTTCTGCAAAGATTTTGCTGATAGCTTCCTTGTCGCAGATATCTGCCTTAACAAAAGTGTAGTTGTCGCGATTCTCGATATCACGAAGGTTTTCTAAGTTGCCGGCATAAGTCAGCGCATCCACGTTGATGATACGAATTTCATTGTCGTATTTTTTGAACATGTAGTGGATGTAATTGGAGCCGATAAATCCGGCACCACCTGTTACAAGATAGGTTCTCATTTCTTTTCTTCCTTTTCTTTTTCCTTTATTTCTAACTTTTAATAGCCTAAATAGCTTAAATCTAAATCAACATGACCAGAGATGCCCGGGATGGAACCCTTAGAGCTGTACTGCCATAAATTGTATCTTCCGCCATAGGTAGGTTTCGCTGCATACTGTGCAAGCCAAATGGAGTAGGAACCAAGGGCTCCTGCATCGATTTTGGAAGTAAACCAGGTCTTATTGGCATAGACACCTGCTTTGTATCCGGAGTTTGCCATAGTAGCACAGAAAGCTTTGCATACTGCGGTACGAGTACCCTTGTCGATACCATCTGCACGGCCATTAGCTGCCTCTACATCCAGGAATACCGGATAATCTACTTTGTATTTGCTCAGCTGAGAGATAACCATGGAGGCTTCCTCTACCGCTTCTACCTCGTTCACTGCCTGGGTGAAGAAGTATACGCCCACCTTCAGGCCTGCAGATTTCGCACCGGAAATATTGGCTGCAAACTTTGGATCTGCAATCAAAGCACCGGAGGAAGATCCTCTGTATCCGCATCGGATGATGACATAGGATACACCGGAGTTCTTCACTGCCTTCCAGTCGATATTACCGTTCCACTTGGAAACGTCGATACCGAAAGTACCATTGCCACTCTGCAGTACACCATCGCTGCCGAAGTTGTACTTCGCGCCCTGGATGACCTGCTCTCCTGTCACATACTTGTGATCCGCTAAGTAATAATAAGTCTTACCGTCGATGTTCTGCCATCCTGTGTAGAGCTTCTCTGCATTGAACAGATAGAACTCGTTGAACTTATAGTAATCAGCGTATACAGCCTCACGGTACTTGCCGTTTTCCAGCACGTATACCTGGTTGCCATTCTTATCTTTTAACTTGGTAGTGGTATCGGACTCAGCGCCATTCTTTACTTCAATCGCACACTCTGCTGTCTTGCCATTATCAGATACTACTGTAACTTTTGTCTTACCTACTTTCACACCGGTTACCACGATGGTCTTGTCTTTTAATTCCACTGTGGCGATGTTCTTGTCGGCACTTTCTACTTTTGTAATCTTCGCAGTAGTAGGCGCTAGAGTAATGGTGATATTTCCCGTCTTCTTTGGATGTACCACCAGGCTTGTAGGATTCAAAGTAAGTGCTGCGCTGTCTGTTACTTCTACTTCACAAACCGCGGTTTTATTATTGCTGCCGGTAACCGTAATCTTTGTCTTTCCGGCTTTCTTACCGGTTACGGTAATGGTCTTATCTTTTACAGTTGCTGTAGCGATATTGGCATCTGCGCTTTCCACCTTTGTAATGGTAGCTGTAGCAGGTACTGTAGTTGCTGTAAGTGTTCCTGTACCATTTACTGCTACTTTCAAAGTAGTTGCATTCAAGGTCAGGTTGTCTGCTTCAGATACCGTGATTGTACATGTTGCAGGCTTATTGTTGGCTGTCTTCACAGTCAGAGTTGCTATACCGGCTTTCACACCTTTTACGGTTACTTTATTACCGGATACTGTCGCTGTTGCGATATCTGTCTTATCAACGCTTGCGGAGATAGTAGCATCTTTTGCGTTAGCAGGCTCTACTGTTGCAGTGACATCTGCTGTGCCATTAATAGCTACGGTAACTGCATTTGTGCTGAGTTTCACACCAGTAGCTTCTACTACTTCTTCTGGTACGGTTACAGCACAAGTTGCCGTTTTTCCGCTGGCAGTTACGGTGATGGTCGCATTACCGGCTTTCTTTGCAGTGATATTGACACTGCTTCCGCTTACGCTTGCCTCTGCCACAGAAGTATCACTGCTGCTGGCAGAAATGGATTTATCCGTAGCATTGTCAGGACTTACCGTTGCCTGGATGCTTTCGCTCTTGCCTACGGTCAGGCTTACGGAGCCTTTGCTAAGAGATACACCGGTTACTGCTACGGTATTTCCACCACCATTGCCACCCTGGTTGTTATCTCCGCTTTGGTTATTGCCGTCACCCTGTTCTGGCTCATGAGTGGTCTCTGACTCATGGCTGGTGGCTTCCTCAGTAGGATTCGTTGTCGTTGCTGACATATAATGTAAACCTGTCAAATAAGCCTTACTGGTTAAAGTAGCAGGATCCTTGATGGTATCCTTACCAACCTTTACATATCCGCCGCCATTACCATTTGTGACTGTAGATTCTACAAACGGTACGGTATCTGTCAGTTTGCCTTCTTCCTCAACCTGGTCTACTGCAGTATCTTCTTTTGCTGCATTGACCTCCGCTTCGGTCTTTACTTCATCTTTGACATCTACTTTCTTGTATTCCAACTGAGACTTAACGGTAATCTTGTGTTCAGAGGTGTCTAAGATGTAATTGTTGTATTTTTCATCCAGTGGCAAAATCTTGATTTTATATGCGCCACCGGCGATATCTTTCTTGTAAATGATGCCGTCTTTATCGTCGTCGTTCCATGTGGAAGTCTTTCCATCAGGACCTGTAACTTCAGCTTCAAATGGCACGCCGCCAATCAGCTTATCTGTCTCTGAATTGACGAATTTCAGTTTCAAATCCTTTAAGATAGAAGTGCAGTTCAGTGTAACCTGAATGCCGTCTTTTGCTTCGCTCTCTAGCGTTTCAGACTCTAAAGTATCCTCTGCCATGCCGCTTGCCAATTTCGCATTATTCATGGCGATTAGACCGCTCTGGCCGATAACTTCTGTCTGACTTAGATTTGTACCTACATCTACAAATCCGCCTGCTGTTTTGTCTGCATTCTTTGCACCTGCAAACACAACACCGGCAATGACTACTGCTGCAAGAACAGCCGCGCCGGTACCTGCCAAAAGCTTATCAATGGCCGGTACATCATGGATCTTTTTGGCAAAAATCAAAAGTTTGTTTTCTTTCTTTTTGCCACGACCTCTCGTATTCTTACGAGACTTCTTGCTTACGAATAGATCATCGTCGTCATACTCTTCATCGTATTCGTCGTACTCATCGTCGCCCAAATACTCCAATTCGTCGTCGCGATAGTCATCCTCGTAATACTCGTCGTCTTCGTAGTATTCTTCGTCTTCCGCTTCGTACTCCTCGTCTTCGTAGTACTCCTCATCCTCAGATTCGTACTCGTCCTCTTCGTAGTACTCTTCATCCTCAGATTCGTAAGCTTCGTCGTCTACTTTCTCTTCGTATTCCTCATCTGCATAGTACTCGTCATCTGCATCGTATTCGTCATCTTCGTAATACTCTTCATCCTCGTAATATGCTTCATCTTCATAATAAGCGTCGTCATAACGTTTTTTGTTTTTCGAATGATTCTTATTCTGTCTTCCCTTATGTAAAAAACTCATGTCTTTTCCCTTCTTCCTTGCGCTTTGGGCGCAAAACGGCACTATCGCTATATATTGTACCATTATTGCCTATCCGTATCAAGGTTTCATGGCTTTTTAAGTGGCTTTCCTATTCGTTTGAAAGATGTGGTTTTCCGAAAAAAAGTTTATGATTTCTTCGCTAGTTTTTCATAGATGTATGTGATACTATTAAAATCACTCAAAGCATGCAGAAAGGAAGGACATATGAAAGACGAATTTACCCCTCAGGACGAGGATTTCAATTATGATGACGAATTCGAATTTCTAGACGAAGAAGACGATATTCCTCCTAGAAAGCCGAAGAAAAAGAAAAAGAAGAAGAAAAAAGGGAAGTTTGGTTCCAACAACACCCTGAATATCATTTTACTATTGGTAATCGTACTGGTGCTGCTTGTGGCAGTTGTGAAGCTTCTCATTTGGAACAAGGGCATCAAACTACCTAAACTGGATCCTAACGAAGACACCAGTCAATTCGATACAGAAGCCTTGGACAGCATCGTTCCTTTAGACGCCACAAATGTTGACGTGGTTCGTTCCAACGACGATGACGAGCTCCATATCCTGTTCCTTGGAAATGATGCCATCACCCATGCATCTGACGATAAAACAGGCTTTGTGAATCTGGTACAGGCAAAAACCGGCGCCACTGTGTATAACGCAGGTATTAGCGGTACATACATTGCCAGCAAGAATCCAACTTATGACAATACATATCCTATGGACGCGTTCCATTTCTACAACCTGGTTACTTACTTCACCGTAGGAAATAAAGAAACAGTAGCTTGGGCCAAACGTGATTCCAAAGACGGTTTGCCAAAAGATGCCCAGCACGCCATCGAAGTACTGGACTCCATCGATTACTCTAAGCTGGATGTGATTTGCATCTACTATGATGCTACCGATTACCAGAATCTGGTAACACCCGTAGTGGCTGAAACCAATAATCCGGTAAACACCTTCCGAGGTGCGTTCGAAGCAGGCATCAAACTGCTGAAAGAGAACCTGCCGGATACTCGTATCATTGTCATGAGTCCTACCTTCGCCTACTTTGTAGGAGAAGACGGAAAGTTTGTTGCCCACCCGGAGATGCCGGATGATTATACCCTTGATAAATACCTTATGCATGAACTGGACATCTGCATGGTAAATAATGTCTCTTTAGTGGATAATTACTACGGCACAGTACACGAAGACATCGTAGACAAATACTTAGAAAAAGGCAGCAGCATACTGCTGAATGCCGCAGGAAGAGAAAAAGCCGCGGACCGGTTCGTATATGATGCATTGAACAGGTTCCACGACTATGACATTCCCGATAAAAAATAATTAGATTTTCTTTACAGAGCCGCCCGGATATAGCTCTCCAGGTACTACAATCTGTGTAATGATGGTAGACTTTGGATGCTCAATCAGCGAGATCAGATTCTCTGCTGCAGCTTTTCCGAGTTGCTCTGTATTTTGTTGTAACGTAGTAAGCTTCGGCTCAATATGTTTGGCAATGGTAATGCCGTCATAGCCTGCAATAGATATGTCATCCGGAATGGATAACCCCTTCTCATGGATGGCATTGATGCCACCAAAAGTAGAGAAATCATCCGGGTACAAAATGCAGGTAGGCGGATCCGGTAATTCCAATAGTTTCAGCGTCTGATCATGGGTCGCTGTAGTACTTCTGTAAGCAGCCTCTACCACATATTCATCCGGAATTTCCAGACCAAGCTCCTCTGTAGTCTTATAGAACGAAGAAATCCTGGTTCTGGTAACCGCAGAAGGTGCACCATGAATATAGGCTATCTTTCTATGTCCCATCTCGTAGCAATAATTCACCAACTCTCTCATACCCGCCACATTATCGGACAGAACGGTAATACGATCGTTGAAGATATGGTCGATGGTCACCACCGGAATATCGCTTCGAATCAGTTCATCCACTTCTTCATCATCGAAATTTACACAAGCAATTACAATACCATCTACACCGCGATATCTGGCGTGTGCCAAATAAGACATGTGATTGCTGCCTGTCTTGCTGCAGTTAATAAAGGTGATATCATATCCCCTCTTCTCTGCTTCCCTTTTGAAACTGTCTAACACACTGGAGAAATAATCATGAGTCAAGCCACTATTGGCTTCGTCCACAAAAAGAACACCCAGATTCGATGTACGATTTGTTTTTAGAGCTTTTGCAGCGGAATTAGGGAAATACCCCATTTTTTCCGCTACATCCTTGATATGTTTTTTGGTAATATCCCCAATATCACCGTGATCATTTAATGCTTTTGAAACAGTAGCTACGCTGACTCCGCAGGCTACTGCTATGTCTTTCATGGATACCATCTCGTCCCCCTCTTTTTACTTAAACCTTTAAGTAACTCAACTATATCCCATTTTACAGAAAAAGGCAATAGTCAGGGGATAAGGATAGCTATCATTTACCAATGGTCCGCAAGATTTGCACCATCCATTAAGTAAAGCTCATATCCGTCCACGGTATTTACGTAGGAGTATCCATGGTCTTGAAAAGCGCCAACCTTTGTTTTTGCGGGATTTAACACAATATAATATACGTTGGATTCTCTTGCCAGGTTCGCTACTCTTTCGCAATCGATTTCGCTTTTTTGCAGTTCCAGATACAGATCCGGTTTCGGTACAAAACCTGCCACCACATCTCTACCATAAGGCATGCAAATGTTTGCGGTATACTGTCTCACATAAGGAATCATCTCATCCGGCATAGCCGCCATCACTTCTCGTCCGGGAATGATCATGGCATCACACACATCCTTTACTGTATTTGGCACATGAAAACGATTCTCCGCCACGGTAAAGTAAGGATTCGCGTAGACATATTTTCCACTGCATGCAAAGCATACAATCAAAATAAGGCAAACTAGGCCTTTCAGGGCAGGTTTGGAAATCTGCTGTAAGAGGCACACAAAGCCATAGCCCAATGTAAGGATTTCCGGTAAAAGCCACAGGAATCGATAAATGATCTCATCTCCCAGAATCTTTTTGAAAATCAAGTTGGTGACCGGGCAGAAATAGAGCACTAAAATTGCCAAAGGCAGGTACAAAAACAGGACACGTTTTTCTTTGTCCTTTTCCCTTACCCACAAATAAACCACCGCCAGTACATAAAGCAGGAAGGTGAGTCCATTTCCGATATATGCATGAAAACTATTCCAAATTTGAATCATAGTCGCTCCCATTTATCGCACCAGCACATATAATAGTGCCACTGCTATACCGGGCAGGCATCCTGCCACAGCTGTTAAGAAGTATTTGAAGTCCTTTTGTGTAATTGCTCGCAAAAGACCATACAGTCCAATCACCAAAGCACCCAACATAGAACCCAGTGTGGTGCAAAGGCAAGCTGCCAGGATTGCAATCCACAATTCCAGCACAAAGCTTAGTTTCGCTTTACTCTGCAGTAACAGGTAAAAAAGCATAGGGATGATAAAGCTGGCCAGAGCTGCTTTTCCCTGTCTGCTTCTTGTCAGCAAGAAGGTACTTCCCGGATAGATACTGTAATTACCAAAAATCTGTAATACACTGACTGCCAGGAGAAACAGTGGCACATATGCCTTGTTCTGAATGAGTTTTCTACCAAGGAGCCAGTAGGCAAAATAACAAGCAGGAATCAGCACAAGTGGCAATAAAGTATGGGCTGCCACCGCAGGATTCACACCGCATACCTCTGACACAAAGGATACCCAGATAGGAAAAGGTGCCAACCCATGTCTGCTATCCAGTGTTGTTGCGATACCGGTATAAGCACTTACCTTATACATACCACCGCCCAGATTTGCCGCTGTGGAAATAGATAAGTAGTAGGCATCATCGCCATCTGCATAGGCCAAGTGATAAGACTGATAAAGCTGAAATACAAGGCTGGCCAGAAAAGCTATAAGGCCTAAAAGGTAAATCACCTTCTCTCCTGTCATAAACGCTTTCCATTGGCCAAAGCCTTTTTCAAGCTGCGCTTTCCAAGCCTTTCGGTCGACAATCAGCAGGGCAAAGCCCACCAGTGCCAGTAGGATATACAAAACCTTTACGATTTTTTCCACCTGAAAAAAGCTTCCCTGCTTTAGCACAAAGGGAACGCAAATCAGGAGAAAAATCCCCCAAGTCATCATGAGGCCCATAGGAAAAAGATACGCGATACTTTTCTGCTCCTGCTCCCCGGTGCATTTTGTCATAATCACTGCCATCAGGCACGGAATCAGTACCAGCCAAACAAGCAGCATCAATAATTTTATTACCATAATTCTGTTCCTGTTGTTTTCCTAAAAATCACGAAGTTATCTTGAAATGGAGAGGTGGTTTCCACCGTTTCACTCCACTCAAATCCATATTTCTGATGGAGGACTCTGGCAAGTTCCACCATGTCAATTTGACGTTTGGCTAAAACCACCAGTTCTTCATCCTTTTCCAATCTTTCATCGGCGCTTCTGTTTGTCAGTTCTTCCATGGTCAAAAGCAGGGTATTTTCATACTCCGCAAATTCCGGCAGGTTCTCATAGTAGCGCACGCCTTCATAGACACAAAGGCAGTCTAAGTTACGGTATTCTTTCGCCTTGTCCCATTGATTCTTGTAACCTTGATACAAGTAGTTGGGACCACTTTGGAGAATGCCCACTATGGCACATAGTAGAATCAGCATCATCGCCATTCTGCCTTTGCCATCTTTTAATCTGTCTCCTGCCAGGCGATAGAAAGTGCCGCAGACAAACAAAGCTGCAAAGCCTCCGATTGCCATGATGTATCTGTCTTCCAGATATGGGATTGCCTTCACTACCACTAGGAAATAGATTAGTGCCGGCAAAAGAACCAGAAGCCTCTCTTTGTGAAACGCCGAAAGCATACTCTGCTTTCCGTATGCATCTGCAAAAATGCCCTTGCCTTCTTTTTTCATAAGCCAAAGTCTATATCCAATAAGCACCGCCAGTAATACCAGGGCCAGCACTGCCAGGATACCATCCCCGAAAAGTTCCTGTCCAAGTACCTGAAGCATGGTTCCATATCTGACCAAGGTTCCGGCTCCGCTTCCCAGATTTTCCAGTGCTTCCACGCCCCTGCCACTGTGTAACACATCATCAATGGCAAAAGGATATACCACAAGGCCTATAGCTCCTGCAATGACCATACTTCTTACAAAGTATAGGATTTCCTTTTTTCTATCCTCTGTCCAAAGCAGCACCACCAGCAGGATTGCGAGAGGTATCAGATATAAGAGATAGAAATACTGTGTCCAAAAGCCAAGGCAGGTAGCCAGGATCAGAAGCTTATTATGATGTCTGAACTCTCCTGATCGATACTTTTCTAAAACCAGCTTTGCCGTCCAGACGCAAAACAGCGTCAACATAGCGTACATTCTGGTCAGCAAAAGAGTTGAGAGTCCTAAAATGCTGGTCCCATACAAAAGCGCCGCAGCCTGTCCTACGATTCGCTTTCCATACAGCAGTTCTCCTAAGTCACACAACAGTTTTGCAATGCCAAGCAGGCAAAGCAGGTTGATGAGGCAGCCTAAAATCGGACTAAACTTCCCGGAAAATAGGGAGCACACCAGGTTCAGCGCCATAAAATGAAGGGGCGGATGATTATCTGTAATCACATTGAAGTACACCGAATCCGGCCTGAACCTATCATGTCCTGTTGTGGTGATGTAGTCTTGAAATTCTTCTCGGGATATCCATACAGGTTCCTGAAAATCCTCTTTTTCGAAGGTGGCCAGTTTGCTAGCGCCACGATTTTCCACCACATCTTTTGCAGTCGCAAAAAAAGCCGACAGTGTGCCTGAGAAAGTATCTTGATACACTTCCTCTTCCAAATAGCGCTCCAATCGGCCTTCCGGTCTGGTGGGCAAAATCCATGGAGTATACTCTGCATTGGCCATTTCATAGCTAATGAGCTCGTCCATATGGAAGCCCTCCTTTTGGCCGATGATAACGCACCACAGCATCACCAGTACTGCCAAAAGGATCCATTCCATTTTGTTTTTTTCAAGTCTTGTCTGCTTCATAAATCTGCTTAACGTGTATTCTTCACTATATCTTCTAAGAAGGCACGAGATACCAAATCTGCATACCGTCTTCTGCCCAATTTGGTCAGATGCGTTGCATCTTCCAAGTACATTGGGCCATTATGTATATTCATCTTCATTCCGTCTACGGTGTTTACGTAGAATGCATAGAAGCTCTTGGCTACTTCCTCACAAGCCACCACGTATTCTGACACCACACCACCACCATAGCTGTGATAAGTACCTTCATGTACCACCTTGCCGTTGGAATAACCCTGACTGTAGGTAGGACTGATGATGCCAAATTTCAAGTTAGGATTGGCTTGTTTCAAAGTAGAAATGCCATAGCACATAGCCCCCTCAAAGGTGGTGACATCATAATAATCATTGGGATTGGCAAGTTTGGCTCCGGCATAATAATCGTTTAAGCCGTAAGCCAGAATCACATAATCATAGGTTTTGATATCCACATCCTGAATCAGAGAGGCTGCGACATAGTAATCCGGCAGTTCCACTGTTCTGGCTCCGGTCAAATAATCCACCATGGCCGGAAGGCAGGTGACGTGATTATCCCCCTCTGTATCTGCCATATTCCAGGACGCACTGGAACCCTGCACAGTCAAATTGGTGATTTCCACCTTATCGGAAAAATTCTTCTCAATTCGATCTGCGATTCCCGTGTCATCACGCACCTTATCCCAAATGCTATCGCCAAGCACCAGCACCTTTACGGTGCTCTGTCCCCGCAGCAGCACCCAATACCGAACCTGATTACAAAATGAAATCAGAATCGCCACCAGAAGTGCGACGATGATACCACCGACAAATACCGCTGTAAAAGAAAGCCATTTGTTATTCTGCCATTTTTTCATTCAAAATCTCCAAAAAGCTTTTTTGATTCTCATACGAGTAAATCACAAAGCTTGCATCCCGATATACTTCCTGTCCTTTTTGCAAAAGCGCATCCTCTACGTGTGCATCTGTTTCTGCCAAAGTAGTCAAAAGGAACACCGGGCCCTCATAGTAATCCGGATCAAAATAAACCGTCTTAGAAGACCATCGAAACAGATTCTTTTCTTCTAAATCCTCCAGTGCTGCTACTTCCACAGCTCCATCCGATAGTTCTTCCATGATATTTCCGTTCCAGTATGTAGCATATCCGAAGTGATAGTCATGGTCCTGCAAAAAACTTATGGCTCCCATTCTATCCTGATTCTTATCTGTAGTCACAAGGCTTGCCGCTTCTTTTACAGTGCCGAGAAGTACCATGATTCCGGCGCCGTATAAAAGCACCTTCTTTTCAAAGCCGTCTTCCGCCATTTCCAGATACAAAACAAAAAGTACAATGGTAAATGCCCAAATCGGAATATAATATCTAGGCACCATGGTAGTATCTGTGAAAACAAATAAGAATAGATTTACAAATACCAGTGCATCCCAGAAAAATACCAAAAAGCGTCTCTCTTCTGACATGTCAGCCAGTTTTGCCTGCAGGCCTTTTCTGACCAAAATCAGAATCAGCAAAAGTAAAAAGCTAAATAGACCAAATATACCTCTTGGGCTTAACACATTGGCTTTTGGAATATAGCCCAAAATCATCAAAAGCGCGCCGAAGGCATTTTGTACACGGTCCAGAAAATACCCCTGAAACACTTGAATAAACGTGGTTACATCATAGGTTTGAAACTGAAAAGCCTTGGTGATTACGATAGCATGGATGCCATATCCAAGTAGCGCTGCCACTAAGGAAATCCCAAAACTACGCACTTTACATTTGGTAGTATCTGCTTTCAGCATCTCCCCTCTGGTTCTCCAAATCTGCCACAAAAAAGCCAACAGAATAGGGGCTAGCAAAAGCATGAAATAACGCACCCCGGACAGACCAAACACAAGAGATAGAACGCTCACCACGATTAGTGCCGGTTTTTCTTCTCTCACACGCTCAGCCTTTCGAAGACGAAGCAATGCTCCCAAATAGAAAAACATCAAAATCACATGGGGCATGTAAGTATTGCCCATATGCATGTGGAGCATCAAAGTCTCGGAAAAAGGCATCAATACTGCTACGCCTCCAAGAAGCACACTGCTTCTCTTCAGCTTCAGCGGCACCATCATGTACCAATACGACAGCAGCAACAACAGATAGCAAAGCATATTGGTCAGCACACGAATCACGTGCCAGCTTCCGAATATATGAAACAGTGGAGTCATAATCACCTGGGTGTAAAGCACCCGAAACTCCGTAGAATAATACCAATGGGTAGAGCCAAATAGATGTCCTTCTTCCGCCAGTAGCTTCGAAAACATCATCTCTGCTGCCATATCGGAATCCAGCCAATGGGTTCCTGCTACCAGATTCAGCAAAAGCAGTACCAGTAGCATCCCTATGATGCCGGCTTCCCCTACGCGTCTAGTGAGCTGATTCTTCATGGTTTTCGTCCTCTGTCCATTTCCAAGTAAATAAGCCTATCAGGCCATAAAACATCATAATCATACCGGCATGTCTGCCATCCACCGGGACGTTATCCCGGAAAACCACAATCACGAAATTAAAGCAGGCAAAAACAGCTGCCAATAATAATCCTGTACACCTTCTTGCTTCTTTTCCCGCTACTATCAGGCTAATCAATCCAGCCACGGCCAAAAGAAGAGAAATCGCTCTGCCATACCACCAATACGCCCGCTCAACAAGTCCGGAATGCTCCATCCACTTTCTATAGTTCCATCCTGTCTCGCTGGTTCCGATGCCCTTCAGGTTTCGCATTTCCGTATAAGGAATCAGTGCATAATCTCTGGCATCTGCCAGAATATCCAAGCACACTTCTTTTGTACGCTGCGTTATGGTAGATTTTGTCATGGCCAGGTAATGGCGTCTGGCTTCTTTTTCTCCATAAGCTTGTTCCATCTTTGGTCCAAACTCATCTACCACTTTATTTTCAAATCTGCTTATGGTAATAGCCTCATCCTGGGACATCACAGCCTGCACTTCCTGATCCCACCAAAAATAATTGGTACCAAAGTGTGGCCATACAAAACGCTGCAGCATGGTAGCTTCCACAGATTTTTGCATCTTTCCTCTGCTTCCCGGGACCTGCATGGTCAAATTACAAATCGATACCACCAGGGCAACCACCACTACAGGGATCACCAGCTTGTTCCATCCTGCTTTCTTCTGAAATACATAAAGCATACAAGTAATCAATAGAAGGCAAAAGGAAAGTTGAAAGGACTGGGGAAGTGCACTAAGGTGCAATAGCAAAATCCCCGGAATGGTTGTAAGGAAGCCGGATAAAAAGGCTTTTTTCTTTTTGTCCCCTGTCCACAAACCAAAAAACAAAAAAGAAACCATATAAAAGCAAAGGAGTTGTATACCCTGTATCAAAGCGGCATATACCCACTCATGCGCGAAGCTCAAGCGGGATACCCCGGCCAAAAACAAAGGATACACCACCCCTGTATATTCATCAAATCGCAGTGCAAGACCCGCTTCCAGATACTCCCTGCTTTCCTGATAGGTAGGAAGATAGGAAAAGTGCCTGAAAATCGTAAAGATTCCCAGCGCGATCTGCACGCCCATCAAAGGCCCCGCAAAGCTGCGAAGTGCTCTTCGAATTTGCTCTTTTCTCATCGAACGTCCTCTTTTGTAACGTCTTTTGTCAAATCTTCTTTGCGTACCACCTCTCGTACCACAAACTGTGGTGCGCTATTCATGCTGATGTAGATACGGCCGATATACTCGCCAATCAGTCCCTGCATCACCATCATGATACCGCCAATAAACATAATGGCTACCATGGTTGCAGAGAAGCCAATGGGTACATCCGGATTCACGAATTTCTTAATCACTGTATAGATACCGTAGATAAAGCCGATTGCAGCGCAGCAACCACCTACGCCGGTGGCAATACGAAGAGGCTTTACGGAAAACGCAGTGAAGCCGTTGAGCCATAAGCCCAGAAGTTTGCTAAAGGTATAACCGCTGCGGCCCACTTCACGTTCTCTATGTTTTACATCCACATTGGCAATTTTCTTGGTAGAACGAAGTACCAAACCAATCACATAAGGATATGGATTGGTATAGTTCAGCATCTCTTTGCGAACAAATTCTCTTACTGCAAAATAACTGGATACATACAGTTCTTTCGGCTTACCCAAAAGGAACTGGGCCATCTTTTCATTCATCCAGGATCCCATATTGCGGAATGGAGAATGTTTCTTGTGGGCATATCTGGCATAGACCGCATCATAGCCTTCTTCCAGTTTATCTAAAAGCTTGCCTACTTCATCTGCAGGAGTCTGTCCATCGTCGTCCAAGCATACGGTATATTCTCCGGTAGCATAATGAAAGCCTGCCATCAGAGCCGAATGCTGGCCGAAGTTTTTCGCCATATTGATACCGATGATTCGCTCGTCTTCCTTTACCAGGCCTCGAATCACCTCAAAAGTCTCGTCCGGAGAGCAATCATTCACCAAAATCAGCTCATAACTATAGCGATCTTTCATGGTCTCCATGGTGGTTTTGATTTCTTCCACTACCTTAGGCAACGTAATAGCCGAACGGTAGCAAGGAATGATAAAACTTACTTTTTTCACTGGTTTTGCTCTCTTTCTGCAGGGTTAATCTGTCCCATCAGGACGATATCATAGAACTTACCTCTGATGCATACATCATCATGCAGGTAAGCTTCTTTTTCAAATCCGCCATTTTCGTAGCTTTTCATGGCCTGGGCATTATCCGCAAAGACACGAAGGAAGATGCGATGTAAGGCCATCTCATGAAAGCCATAGTCACAGGCAAGCTTACAAGCTTCTGTGCCGTACCCTTTGCCTACAGCTCCATCATCTCCGATGAAAATGCCATACTCGGCCTTCCGGTGGGTTTTGTCTATATCACGGAAATAGACACAGCCAACGCTCTTGTCTGTGTCTTTTTCGCAAATGATAAATTGTACTACTTTTCCCGGTTTGATCATGTTCTCAATCCAGGCTTTTTGTCCTTCTATTGTAAAAGGCTCCTGATAGATAAATCTGCTCTGCACACGCTTGTTGTTACGCCAGTTCACCACATCTTCGATGTCCTTATCTTCCATCATGCGCAGATAGATTTTCTCACCAATTCTTTGTTTTTCCATAGTTTTTCCCAGTAGGGACACTTTCTTTTTATTTCTGATAGAATGCTTTTACCTGTTCAGAGATATAGTCTACCTCTTCCGGTTTCAGACCATAGTATAATGGCAGACGCATTAAGCGCTCGCTTTCTTTGGTAGTGTATTTATCTTCACCATGGAATCTACCATAAGCCTGTCCGGCAGGTGCTGTATGCAAAGGAATATAGTGGAACACTGCTAAGATATCTTTGGATTTCAGGAAATCAATCAAGGCAGTTCTTTCCTCTAAATCTTTTGCTTTCAAGTAGAACATGTGGGCATTATGCTCACAGTCTGCAGGAATGGTAGGCAGTTCGATGTGTCCCTGCTCTGCTAATTCCTTTAAGTTCTCATAGTAACGGTTCCAGGAAGACATACGATCATCAAAGATCTCATCTGCCTTCTCTAACTGTGCATATAAGTAAGCCGCATTTAATTCACTTGGCAGATAGGAAGAACCATAATCTACCCATGTGTATTTATCAATCTGGCCGCGGAAGAATTTACTTCTGTTGGTACCCTTCTCACGGAAGATTTCAGCACGCTCGATATCTTTTTCATTCTTGATAACGATGGCACCGCCTTCACCCATGCTGTAGTTCTTGGTCTCATGGAAGCTGTAGCAACCAAACTCACCAATGGTACCAAGGGCCTGTCCTTTGTATTTACTCATGACACCCTGAGCAGCATCTTCGATGACAACTAAGTTGTGTCTCTTGGCGATGTCCATAATGGTATCCATCTCACAAGCTACACCGGCATAGTGTACCGGTACGATAGCCTTTGTCTTTTCTGTGATGGCTGCTTCGATTTTGGTCTCATCGATATTCATGGTATCCGGTCTGATATCTACGAATACCGGAACAGCGCCACGCAGTACGAAAGCATCCGCAGTAGATACAAAGGTAAAGCTAGGCATGATGACTTCATCCCCGGGCTTAATATCAGCCAAAAGTGCAGCCAACTCAGTAGCATGTGTGCAGGAAGTGGTAAGCAGCACTTTCTTTGCGCCGAATCTCTCTTCCATCCATTGATTATCTTTTTTGGTAAACTCACCATCACCGCAGATTTTCTGTGCTTCTACGGCCTGTTTGATATAGTCCATCTCCTTGCCGGTAAATGGTGGTACATTAAAACGAATCATGATATCCTCCTAAATCACTAACCCAGATGCTATCGCTTTTCAAATACGGTAATCACTGTGTCCTGTTTTGTCATAGTATAGTCGGCCTCTGTGATAAACTCCATCAGCAGAGTCAGTTTGGAATCCTTCTCCGGATCCTCTAAGTATGCGTCATAGAATTCACTATTCACAAAAATCACCGGATATTCTCCTCCATCCTTTAGCTTCTGCATATCAGCCTGATACACATCCATGCTGTAGGATCTAAGGTCCGGCCAGCTGGTAGAAATCGCCGGCTCCATATCCAGGAAAAAGGAAAGCGCCGGTACATTTCCATAGAAAATACCTCGGCCTTCATAGTGTTCTTCTTCTAGATAGATGGTCAAATCCTCCAAAGAGTTTGCAAGTTCTACATTTGTGACCATCCCTTTCAGTATAGCATTCTTTTCTATCTTTGTATTCCTTTTTTGTCCGCTCATACCATCCCGGAAGGTAAAGAATACGCCGAAAAAGAAGCACTGAACGCTCAATATCACGGTAAATAAGATAAGGGCTACACGGGTCGGATACGTAGGGAACTTGCATCCATCTTCCTCTGCCCACACAAGTCTGTACCAAAAATCCAACATGGAATCCAAAAAGTACGGCAATACCAAAAACAAATGATTGATATTTGGGTACAGATGGTTATTACTACCAAGGGGTGTCAGCAAAATGATAAGAAGCACAAAGGCTGCCATCAGCTTCTGTCCTCTATCCACATCCTGTTTTACCAGATCCCGTATACAAAACAAAATAGTGAAGATGAGTGCCATAGCTACCCACTGGAACATGGATTCATAGGTATAATACTTTACATTAAAGACCCCGGATTTATATCCTAGGACCATCATGCCAAGTACGCCTGCAGCACTAAAAATAATGCCGCCAAGTCTCCACTCAGCGATTTTGCCAGCGCCCAGAATCACCAGACTGATGATGACAAGTCCTGCAAATGCCACAATCACAAATCTACCGGTAAACAGGTAGTCTCGAAGGGGCGAAAGAATCATCTCCTTGGGAGAATAATCTGAGGCATCCGAAGGCATATTCATCAGCTTTTGGATGGCGTCCAGATAAGTGGCAAAGCCATACTTTATCGTAATCTGAAAAAGCACGATTCCGGCTCCTGCCAGAAATCCACCGATACAGATCAGTGTTTCCTGCAACACATCTTTCCCTCTTTTGTGTACCAGAAAACCATAATACCAAACCGCTAGAATCAGTGCCGTCTCTGTCACATTTGGAAAGCGCACCAGCATATTCATGCCCAGCAGCGCACCTGCCAAAGCCAGGTATCTTCTTTGGTCATGCCACAGACCGATATACAAGCTGATGACTGCCAAATCAAAGAAGAAGTAGGTCAAATAATTATATAGAATCGTGGTCGGGCACCAGCAAAGACTGATTGCCAGCACTTCTCCCAAGAAGGCAAGCCATACAGGCATTTTCCTCATGCGAACCAAAAAGAGGAAACACGCCGCAGCTACCACACTGATAAAAAGTGCGGTGTAAGCATTCAGTCCCATCATGGTCTTTCCAAAAGGAAATCGCACCAATACTGCTCCCACCTTATTAGCCAGGTAGGTGGAAAAAAGCCACATGGGATTCATTTTTTCAAGATATAGGTAATTTCCCGCACTGTAGGCGCTGTCTGTCAGTTCCACACCCAGCCAGATATGCCGCAAAGGGTAGAGAACCAAAAGCGCCGTCAGAAGCGGTAGATACCACATTTTCTTTTTATTTGTCATCTATTTTTTCAAAAGTCTCTTACCTAAGACTTCCACCTTTTCAAATACTAAAGCACGCAGGGCATCCACAAGAAGTCCTGCCGCCATCACCACCACAATGGCTATGGCCCAATAAAGAACTAAGATGCCGGGGCCTGTGACTTTCTCGCAAAAGAGCCATTTAGGCCACAAATACCGCATAGACAGTTGCTCATGCAAGAGATATACGCCTAAGGTATAAGGCGAAATCTTCAGGATAAAATTACCAACGCCCTCTCTAAGCTGCATTTTTCGGAAGGTGGCAAATAACAGCACCGCCGCCAGAATCACCAAAAGATGGTTGTAACCATAGGTGGTTCCCAGCATATGCTCTAAAGAGCCGTTCTTTAGATAAATCAAATGAATCACCTGATACAGACCCATCAGAAGAAGGCAGGTGCAGGCATATAATCCAAATAAGAAACCGCTTTTCCGGTTTTCCAAAAGGGGCACTCCATAAAGTCTGATGTAGGCTCCTATGAGATACACCACCATAAACCAGAAACAGTCATAGCCTAAATTATCTAACTCCAAACGAACTGGGATCACAGTCTTGGTAAGGGATTCCATACCAAGGAGCAAAAGCAAAATAAGCCCCAGTTCTTTTTGCGGCAGATTTTTCACCGCTGCATTGAGAAGCGGAGATACCAAAACCATGAGGAAATACGCGGAAATAAACCAATACTGCAGCATATTTACCGGCAACAGATTTCGAAGGAAATCATAAGTACTATACTGGGACAAGTCCACAAATCCAAGAAGCCCCAGTACAACCGGTGTCAAAATGGTATAAAACAACACCTGCAGCCACAATTTCACAAGGCGCATAGGCTTAAAGGACGAATGCACCATGAAATACCCGCTGATGAGTACATAGGTATTTACTGCGGCAATGGAAAAGCTTTCCAAAAGCCAGCTGGTAATTCCTGTGGCATCCATAGGCTTGGTAGCATCTGCCAAAAGTTCCCCTTTGGATAAATAGTGCAAGGACACAACCATAGCCATAGCAAGAAGCCTTAGAAGTTCTATATTCGCTTCTCTTTTTTTACTTTTTCCATTCTCCGGTGATGTTGCCATATAAGTTCTCCGTAGAAGAGCGAATGATAAATCTCGGTCTGCCCTTCACTTCCTCATAAATTCGCGCAATATAATGTCCGATGATGCCAAGGCTCAGCATAATCATGCCGCCAATCAGCAGAATCAAAAGGATAACCGTGGTAAAGCCTTCCACAGAGTCCCGCATGATATAACGAATCAAGGTCTGAATGCCAAGCACGATGCTAAACAGGATGGAAACCATCCCCCCTACTGTTACGATATGCAAAGGAGCGGTGCTAAATCCCGTCACGTTGGAAATCGCATATCTCACCAGGGAACGGAAAGACCATTTACTCTCTCCGAACTCTCTATCCTGCACTTCGTACTCAATCTTCGTAGACTTAAATCCTGCCCAGAAGCTTAACGCTCTAAAGAAGGTGTTACGCTCCTGTAAGCCTGCAAGGATATTGACCACCTTACGGTCCAACAGCTTATAATCCGAGCTTGCTCTCATATCCATATGCATGAGTTTGCTCATGATGCCATAGAAACTATTGGCAAAAAATCGATGGAAGATGCTTTCTGTGCCTCTGTCGCTTTTGACACCTTCCACCACTTCATAGCCTTCCTGCCAAAGAGCCACCATCTGGGGAATCAGTTCCGGTGGATGCTGCAAGTCGCAATCCATAACGATGACAGCGTCTCCGCTTGCCAGAGAAAGTCCTGCAAAAATAGCTGCTTCCTTTCCGAAATTGCGAGAGAACTCAACGCCCTTTACGTTACTGTTTTCTTTTGCTACCCGCCTAATCTCTTCAAAGGTGCCGTCTTTGCTTCCGTCGCTGACATAGAAAAGTTCATAGTCCATGTCCATAGTTTCAAAGACTTTACGAAGAGCCGCCTCACTTTTGGCGATATTTTCTTTTTCATTGTAAGAAGGTAAAATCACGGAAATCGATTCCATAAGGTCTCCTTTATCTGGCACAAGGCTCAGTTTTCACATATAAAATGCCGTCCACCACCTGGGTACATCCATTTTCAGGGAAGCTAGGCATAGCCTGATAAATCACAGAATGATAGATTTCTTCCATCTTCTCATCATCCACCAGTTCTATGGTTGCTCCCAGATAGTTAGCAAAAAAGCTTTGGTAATTGTCATCGGTATAAACCAAAAAGTCCCCGTTCATGCCGATCATGCTATCCGTCACTTTGCCTGTCAGGTCCGTCTTCGGATAATGCTCTGTATTGATGACGCCCACCATGGCCACCGGCATGCCGGTCTCATAGCCTTCCGTCTGTTCCATGCGATCTAAGAGTCTTAGGCAGTAGCCATAGGTTTTCTCATATTTTTTTTGTAAATTGCTATAAGCAATATTATCTGCCACCGCGTATTGCAGAACCAGAATGCCAGCCATGAAAGTGGCGATACTTTGCCATTTCCCCATATCCTGTCGGTCGATTAGTGCAAGCAGCAGAATGGGAATCAGCACATACTGATAACGCATCAGGAGATGATAAGTCACCCCAGGTGATACCAACAAAATCATATTGGCACAAATCGGAAAGGCCACAATGCTCACAAATGTCAGTACGTAAGTCTGCCATTTTTTCAGCATACCGGCTTTTCCAAGACTCCACAGGGCAAATCCCAAAAGTACAAGCATGCAGCCTGCACCCAGAAGATTCTGCATCAATACTCTACCGTTTCCTGCAAATCCCAGGAAGTCTTTATAGATATGCAAAAGCTGCTGAGAAAAGCTTACCTTTGTGGTCTCTGTCATATCCTCTATTCCTTGGTAGGAAGACAGTTGCTTGCCCTCTACAAGCAAAAGAATCCGTAAAATGATGTAGTAAAGCGCTACACCAAGGACGCCCATATATACATAATGCAAGGATTCTTTCCAGAATCCCTTCTTTTCTTCTAAATAAATCTGCCACACACCATAGATTGCAAGAATCATGGCAAAAGCCAGATAGGACTGATAGCAGCCCATGCTAAACGCAATCAAGATGCCGCCCCAGACAAAGCCAAACCGATAGATCTTGGTCACATACAAAGCCACCAATATCATGGCCAGGGCAAGCATATAACCATCTGCGGTAAAAATATACGCATAGGTAGAAGCCAGTGCAGGGAAGCTAACAAGTAAAGCAGACACCAAAACAACGTGGCTTTCTTTTTGAATTCCTAAAAAGCTCACCAGTGCCGCTGCTCCCACGCCTAAAAAGCAAAGAGATAAGATTCCAATAAGCCATGGTAAAGTAAAGTAACTGGAAAAGCCACATGCCACCGTCAAAAACCATCTGCCAGATGTAATCATATTCTGGTCAAAATACATACTGGCCAGCCCATCATGGTTCGGGTAGTCTCCCACTAGGACCGGCATGTGAATCAAAAGGCCCAGCACCACCGTAGTCACCCAGGCAAGTTTCCATTCTGTTTTGATATTCCGGATTTTCTCGATCACGGTTTTCCCTCTCATTTATGTATTATAGCGACGCAAGCACGCCCTTTTCTCTTAAGATACGAGTCAGTTCTCCTGCTGCATATTCCCCGTAGGCTTTTCTGCCTTCCCAGGTTAAGTGCAGTCCATCTTCCAAGTATATTTCTTTATTTTCCGGGCCAAATACACCGGAGTGATAGATATCAATCACCGGCAGGTCGTACTCTTTTCCCACCGCAATCAGGCCATCTGCGAAATCCTCCAATGTGCCATATCCATAATCCACGTGATTGCCATCTTCCCCGGTGCCGATCCAGCAATAGTTCGGCGTAATCAGCACAATCTGTGCCTTCGGGAAACGCTTTTGAAAAGCTTCGATGCTAAGGCGCATGGCTCCCAAATAAGTGCCTTCATCATATGGGTTCTCCGGATTGTCACAAGCTTCTCCGGACAAATAGTCATTTACACCATAACCTAACAGGATAACGGACAAATTCTCGTAGTCCGTCCGAGCCATTTGACTTAAGGTATAGGGGAAATACTCACTTCCAAACTGGTTCGATGGGTAATCTGCCAGCTGAATTCCAAAGTCACCTGTGATGATAGCATCCTTTAACTCCACCAACGTCAGGCTGGACTCGTGATGTGCGTATTCATTGTGGATATTATTGGTTCTGGCACTGGTGCCGCCGAAGGCGCCATTCATAGTCGTAAGCCCTGTGGCATTCATCAAATAATGCGCCACGCTATCCACATTACGTTCCTTACCGATGACGCTGTCACCTAAAATCAGCATCTGCGGGGAGGTATTGGTCATCACGCTTTCCCCTTCGCTTCCGGGAACGCCATAATCAGCCTTTGGCATGTGGGTTCTGGCTGCCCAGCCTAATAAAAGGCATGTGGCCAAAATGCCAAGGACTAACCCTATCCAGTTAGGAATGTCTTGTTTCTTCATGTATTCGCTTCATCTCCTGTGCAAATCGCATCGCTCCCATTCCATCCACCAGACTCACCATCCGATTTGCCAGATTCTGTCTTTTTTCGTCTTCTTGCAGATATTCTCTCACCAGCATAAAGACCTTTTCCTTTGCCTTTTCCATATCCTGATCAAAGGCTCCGGCAGTGGGCATTCCCACTTGCTGTGCAAATCCCGCCAGGTTCTGCACCTGATTCTCTACAAAGGAAAAGCCGATGGTGGCAATCCCTAAGGTACACAGCTCATATAAAGTAGATCCGGCAGCACTGACTACCAAATCAAACCGGTTTAAAAACGATGCCATATTCTCTTGCGGTCCGTGTACCACCATACGTTCCGGGCCATACATTTGGGCCATGGACGTAAGTTTCTCTCCATCCTCCGAGAGTGGACCACATAGGAAATGATACGTTACACCATCTAAAAGTTTATCTAAATCTTCTGCAATAGCAGGAAGTATATGCAAAGAGTCACCGCCACCGGTGGTAAAAAGCACGTTTAACGGTTGGCCACCGTTTTTCTGCTTTCCATTTTTTTCTGCCACACCGCGCTGTTCCACAAACGCTTCCCGGATAGGCGCATACTGCGGTCCAAGAAAAAGCTTCGTCGCTTTCTCCTGCAGGCTCTTGTTTTCTGCATACCTTTCCTGATAGGGAAGGTTTTCTGCATATATGTTGTAGTTGAGGATGCCGTCTACCGGGTAGATTTCTTCACACAAGTCGTCTACGTAAACCACTTTCCCCAGTTCCCGTAAAGCCGAAAGATACTCCGGTGTCACCGCATAACTATCCACCAAAAAGACAGTAGGAAACTGTGCAAGGGTTCTGGCCAGGTACGGAATCTCTCCGTCTTTTTCCTGATAAGCGTAGGGAATCTCTATCACGTCAAATCCCCTTTGTCGCACCAGTTCTGCTGCCGTCTCCCCTTCTCCCTTCTGATTGGACATCAAAAAGTAAATGGGAAGCCCTACCTTTCTCATGGCATCTGCCAAAGACAGGGTACGCATCACATGTCCCATGCCTATTTGGACATTTCCGTCCACTCTTACATAGACCATTCCTTATCTCCTGCCGGGCAGTCATGGGTTACTCTATCTTCCATGCCGGACACATATTTCCATGCCATAGGCGTGCCCTTTTCCAAGTCCATGGTTGCCTGTTTTCCAAGGATTTCCTCGAAATACTTGGTGTGTAATCCATAGCCTGGGCGAATGCTTCTCATATTTTCAGGTGTGAAGATTTCACCCTTCTTTATATTCTCACATACAAAGAGGCTTCTGGTGTGCTCTCTTTCTTTTACCTGTTTTTCGGAAAGCTCATAGGTAACCTTCCCTAAAGCTTTCTCTACCTGACGAATACCGATGCACATCTCTTTCCATTCTTCCGGTTCCATGGAGAATGCAGAGTCTGCCCCGCCATCTGCTCGTCTCAGAGTCAGGTGCTTTTCGATGACCTTGGCCCCTTTGGCTACTGCCGCAAGTGCTACAGAGTATCCCATGGTATGGTCTGACAAACCACTGATACAGTCAAATTCGCTGGCCAAATGTGGAATCATATTCAGATTCACAGCCTCATAAGGCGCAGGATAAGCGGAGGTACACTTTAAAAGTGCAATCTGGTCATTGCCTTCTTCCTTACAGGTCTGCAGTGCCAGCTGAATATCCTCTTCATAGGCAATTCCTGTAGCAAAAATCATAGGTTTGCCTAACTTTGCAATCTTACGAATCAGCGGAATATCCGTGATTTCAAAGGATGCGATCTTATAGCAAGGTACATCCAAAGTTTCCAAAAAATCTACGGAAGTAGGGTCAAAAGGAGAAGAAAACAGCGTAATACCTATTTTCTTAGCCTCCTCCATCAATCTTCCCTGCCACTCCCAAGGTGTATAGGCTTCCTGATACAGGTTGTGGAGGGTTCTGCCATCCCATAAAGTCCCCTGGGTAATCTGGAAATACGGCTTGTCGGAATCGATGGTAATGGTATCTGCCGTATAGGTCTGTATTTTCACCGCGTCTGCGCCGGCTTCCTTGGCCGCATGCATAATCTCGATAGCGCGGTTATAGTCCATATTATGATTGGCGGACATTTCAGCGATAACGAAGGTAGGATGTCCTTCTCCGATTTTGTGTCCGTCGATGATGATTTCTTTTTGCATGGTTCTCTTCTTTCTTTTTCTGCGTCTTATAAAAGCTCTGTCAAAAGGCTTACCTGCATATCTGCTTCATAGCCGGGCTTTACCATTTGATCCATAAACATGCCCTTATTTCTGCATACCTGTACTGTTTTCATGCCCAGTTTTCTGGCTCCGATGAAATCCTTGGCCGGATTATCCCCGATGTATACCGCATCTTCCGGATTTGCTCCCAGTTCCTTCAGGCACTTGAGAAATACCTCCGGATCAGGCTTGTGGTATCCGCTGCCATCCGGCTTCTTACCCATAGCATCCGTCAGTATCACAGACTGGATTCTGCCTATGAGCTTAAGGCCTTCTGCTTTTGCCTTCTGCACCTTGGCATTTCCATCTGTAATAAGGCCTGTTTTCAGTCCCTGTCTTTCCACTTCCTTCAGAAGTGCTTCCGCATCTCCGTATAGCGTCAGGCTGGGCCTGGTATCTCGATAGACCTCCACCAGTTTTTCTACAGACTCCTTTAGATGGAACTCTTCGATCATCATATCGAAGATGGCCCCTCTGCCCTGTTCTTCCATTAAGTCCATACAAAATAGGTAAATACGCTCTTTTTCGATGCCATGTTCCCGCTCCACGTACTCCGCCACATGCTCCATGGCAGCTCGCACGTACTGCATCTCTTCATACATGGTATCGTCCATATCAAATATATAGGTTGTAATTCCTGTCAGTCTCATTTTTCCCCCGGATACTAGGCATCCAAAAATACAGACATATCATAGCGAAGCATGGTTTTCTCGGTGATGGTTCCCGGTGTCACCGGTTTTCCCTCGCACATAGCCTGCAAGGCAGAGGCATAGTCAGCACCTGCTGCAAAGCTTAGCGGTACACCACCGCCAAAGCGTGGATTGATTTCCAGCATCCAGGCTTTTCCATCTGCGTCTAAGAAACACTGCAGTGTGAAAGGTCCTCTTACCCCGCCTTCCTTGTTCAGTGCCTCCATAACTTGCGCGGAAAGATCCATCACTGTCTGATTTAAGTCTACTTTACTTTTATTGACTTCTCCGCTTCGTACTTCCAGTCTCTGTCTGGGCACATTGTAGATGATGTTGCCTTCTTCATCGCAAAGCACATCCATGGTGTACTCTGTACCTTTCATCAGTTCCTGCACCACAGGATTTTTCACCTTTTGAATGCAATATAGGAAGTCTTCGATATCCTGCGCAATATACACATCTGCACTTCCCATACCACTTGCCGGCTTAATGACCAAAGGATAAGGCATGCGCTTTGCTGCCTTCCACTCAGATGGATGGTAAGTTGTAGGTGCCGGAATGCTATATTTCTCAAAAAAATCTGCGGTTCTGTATTTATCGTTACAGATTTGCAGCACCTGCTTATCTGCCAAAAGCAGCTTCGTGCCGATATGTTCAAAGGAATCTCTATGCTGATCCAGGATCAAAAACTCCGGCTCAAACAGTGGAATCAAATAATCCACTTCTTCCTTCTCGCATACTTCCAGCACAGTCTCCACATATCCCGGTGCTTTGATGGCCGGGATGAGATAAAAGGCATCTACAAACTGTTTTGCAGCATTCAGTTCACTACAATCCACTCCCACTACTCTAGCCTTTGTCTTTAGGTGGGTGATGAGCTCCACACGCTTACCAATTGCTGTCAATAAAATAGTCATTCTGATTTCCTCTTTTACTTCTATTTCTAATTTTCATTCTAATTCTTATTCTGCATCGCCTGGTACTTGATTTCTGCGATTTTCCAGTCAGATTCATTATCGATATCCTGTACTTCCATTTCGTCTACCACGAAAGGAAGGATATTCCCGATCATCAGCTTTTTATTTCTCTCAAATGCCTCTGTACGGAAGAGATAGAACTGGCCAATGTCGTGATACTCTGCTTCCAAATCCTGAGATCTGGAATCCATAAACTCCGGATACTGGAAGACCAGTCTGCCTTCCCGAATCACCAAGGATCTCTTTGGCGGATAAGAGAAAGCCACCACAGGAATTAAGGTGTCTGCATCACTGGCTGCAAATTCCTCCATGGCCTTCTTTAACTTACCACTGGTAACAAAAGGCGCCGTAGGATAAATGCAACAAGCTTCATCGAACTCCCGGCCCAGCTTTTTATACTCTTCCAACACTTCCAGCAGTACATCATTGGTGGTGGCAAAGTCCCCTGCAGTTTTTTCACTGCGGTAAAAAGGAACCTTCGCACCGTACTTTTTGGCGATTTCTGCGATTTCTTCATCTTCTGTAGAAACCATGACCTCATCAAAAAGTCCGGAATCCAAAGCCGCTTCGATAGAATAGGCTAAAATAGGTTTCCCTAAAAATGGTTTTATATTCTTTCGAGGGATACGTTTGCTCCCTCCTCTGGCTGTGATAATTGCTAATCTTTTCATGTTTTTCCTATCTTTCTGCCTCTTTAGTAAACTTTTTTATGTCTACCAAATTATTTCTTGCTTATTTACGATACCGAAGCTTCCGATACCACTTCAGCCCTAGGTAATACAGCAAAAAACAGGTGTTATTTTTCTGTTGAATATGAAGGAGTTTTCGTTCTTCCGGTCCAATTTGGTTCACATAATATGGATTCTCTTCAAAGTTCGGTACATAGGCTTTTGCCCCCATCCGAAGCTCATTTAAAAAGCTGAGTCTTATTCTTTTGGCTCCACTTAAGTAAGAGAAAACAGTAGTCACATAGTAAGTCTCAATAAAACGGAACTCGATTTCCTCTCGATAGGTATCATAGAACCCTCTGGCCTTTGTCTCTAAAAGAAGTAGTTCTCCTGCCTTCATGCGGTCTCTGCAACGCTCTTCTGTAATGGTATGTACCGTGGAAGTGTCATGCTGATAATAGTAATACAGTGGCTCTTCCACCTTTTCAAAATGCTTTGCGTAAAGCATCCATACGGTACCTGCACAATTATCTTCATAGAAGATATGCTCCGGGAAATCCAGGTGATTATCATAAATCAGCTCTCTCCGGTAGATTTTGATAACCATACTACCGGGCCGCATCACCAGGTCTTTATGCTTTGCTTCGTCTAAGACGCCGCATTGCTGCAGGCTATTATTGGCCACCGTCTTGCCCGGCATAAATTCCTGTTTGGAGACCAGGGTATAATCGGTGCCCACCACATCTGCGCCGGTTTCTTCTGCCTTTTGCAGGAGCTTCTCATAGTACCTGGAGTCTAAAAAGTCATCGCTGTCTACAAAGCCAATCCACTCTCCACTAGCATGCTTTAAGCCCTCGTTTTTGGCGCCGCCCTGGCGCTTATTTTCACTGTTCCGGAAGACCTTCACCTTCTCCGGGTAGCGATCTGCATAGTTTAAAAGCACCTGATAAGAATCATCGGTAGACGCATCATCTACTGCAATGATTTCCAAATCGGACATGGTTTGCTTTAGGATACTGTCTAAGCAAAATTGAAGTTTTCCATCTGCCGCCATATTGTAGACCGGCACTATGACACTAAGTTTCACTTATACTTCTCTTTCCTTTTGGATTTTTCCTTCTTCTACACGATACACGATATCGCACTTCTCGATGGTCTGAAGTCTATGGGCAATGATGATCAAAGTCTTCTTGCCATGCAAGGAGTTAATAGAGTCCATAATGGCTGCCTCTGTATCGTTATCCAGTGCAGAAGTGGCCTCATCTAAAATCAAAACTTCCGGGTCATGATAAAGCGCTCTGGCAATACCGATACGCTGACGCTGACCACCGGAGAGTCTGATACCTCTTTCACCGATACTGGTGTCAAGGCCTTCCGGCAAAGATTTGATAAAGGTATCCAGTTGCGCCTCTTTTAACACTTCCCATAAACGCTTCTCATCGATTTCCTCTTCCGGAATACCGAAAGCCACGTTTTTACGAATGGTATCATCCAGCATGAAAATCATCTGTGGGATATAACCGATATTCTTCAGCCATCCTCTGTAGTTTTCCTTTACATTCACGCCGTCTGCCAGCACATCACCGTTTCTTACTTCCAAAAGGCCCAACAGGATATCTACCACGGTAGTCTTACCTGCGCCGGAAGTACCTACGATGCCTACAGCCTTACCCACCGGAATGGACATGGTAGCATCATCAAAAATCAGCTTGTCTGTATTTGGATAAGCATAGGTGATATGCTCCAATTTGATTTCCTTTTGCACCGGCAGCTTCGCTGTAGACATATCAGCAAAGCTCATGTCGGTATTCTTCCCAGATATCTCATCCTGGAGATTATCAGACACACCCAGGAAGAACGGCTCATAAAAGGCCATACTAGTCAGCTGATTATTGATACGGTTTGCACTAGGCATAAGTCTAATGGCCGCTACGCCAAAGGCTGTCAGAATCGGCATCATCTGGGTGAAGTCCTTTCCTGTCACCACCAGCACGATGATATAGGCCACCATAGCACTGATGCAGATGGTCTCAATCAGAAGTCTCGGAATGCTGTTGTACAGGGTATACTTCTGTACCGCGTTTACGTAGCCCTTACCGCATTTGATATATTCGTCTGTAAAGTACTGCTCTCTACCGGAAATCTTCACTTCCTTGATACCCTGAACAGTCTGGGAAATCCATTTAAACAGACCACTGTAGTAATCCTGATTGTCTTCCCCGGCTTTCTTCATGACAGGCTTTACCACTCGTTTGATGATCAGCAGTGTGATGATCAATAAGGATGCCATCATGACGGTCATCTTCCAGTCTGCCACCAGCAGAACCACGATGAGGAAGATAAATACGATGCACTCTGAGCAAAGCTGCAACAGGGATAGAATCAGTGCGTACATGTTGTTTACATCGGAGGTGATGTTACGCTGAATCACTGCCGTATCTGCGTTTAAATAGAACTCATAGCCTTTTCGCAGATAGTTTTTCATCATACGCTCTGAAGTACGGAACTGATTGGTATACACAAATCGGTACATGAATTTCTGCTGCCAGTATAAAAACAGGTTCTTAATAACAAACAGCAGAATCAAGAAGCTGAGAATCAGTACCGAGAAGTGGGTGCGATTGGTCATATGCATCAGATTCATAGCATCCTGCATAATGGCATACTTATCAAAAGCTGTAGGATCGATGACCACTTCAATGACCGGAATGACAAATCCGATACTGAAAGCTTCTAAGAGAGCACCGATAATCATGGTCACTACCAAAAGCGCCATGGTTCGTTTTTGCTTACTGTCCAACAGGACATTGAGTTTTTTGAGAATCTTATTCATAAATCTATCTTTACTTTCTGATGTATTACCGGATTATTTCATTTCATCATCCGGCTCTATAGGAGTGATGCCGATACTGATATTTTGGTTGTGTTTTGTGGGATCCTCATACTGATCCATAAAGGTATCCCCAAGGCGTACCTTTTCTTCGGCAAAATCCGCACCCTTTAAGTCGGTAAATACCGTCACTACCATGTCGAACTTGCCTTCTTCCAGGAAATTCAGCATTTCCATAGGCACAGAAGGATCGATGATGGGATACTCCGGAAATACCTTGCGATAATCCAGCGCATCTCTTGGGTGTGGCTTGATGATGATGTCGCCCTTCTTGCTATACTCTGCTACGATGTCTTTGAAAATCTGCTTCCTTACGTCTAGTTCACATACAGGGTCTGTCAAAATCAAAATGGATTTCTTATCTTCCTGTTTTTGACCTACCACCTGCTTTAACGCATCCAGATTCTTTACAAAAATCTGCAGCAAAAGCTCTTTATCCTGGGCTGTCATTCGATCCACCAGATTCTTACGGGGAAGTTCTACATAGTACGGGCAAGGCATGCTGATGGCCTTGATGTCATTGACCTCCATACCCAGGCAGTACTTGCCATAGCCATTCTGCACAAAGATAAGATTCAGCCGTTTGGACATAAATGCTTTCAGCCCAAAATGACCACGATTGTCATATCTGGCTGCATCAAAGTGTACCAGGCAGTTTAGCCCATCTTCCAAAGCCAGATAATGGATTCTGTTTTGATTCAAATAATAACCGATAGGATCCGAGTCGCAGAACACCTGCACCAGCTCGTAATCCCTGAAGTTTACAGGCACATAGGGGGCCTCCAGTTCTGCATAGCGCTTCGTAAACTTCATGCGCTGCAAAAGGTTCTTCCAAGTGCTTCCCCGGTCTACACGATACTGGGCCAGTTCTGGGAAAAAGTCCTCCCTTTTTTCTTCAAACATGATGACATCTTCGAAAAGCCCGCTGGCCATCAGTCTGTCTTTTAAATCTCCAAAGTCATTGGACATAGTAGACAAAAGAATCGTAGCCTTACGATAGGCTTTCCCTTTTTTCTCTCTATAGTCCTTTAATGCCAGTTCCTTTAGGCATGCAATATATACGTGATAAAAGGTATGGCACACATAGATGCCGCTTTTTTTTGACTTCAACTATTCTCTTCTTTCTATCATCTTTTGGGTAAAGTAACCCGTGTTGCAAAAAAGGGCAAATTACCCCTTATACTCAATCTATAATTCTACCAAATTTTGCCCTATCGTGCTACACTATTTATAAGGAAAAGCCCTATTCCCCAAAGGAATTCAGGCCAGATTACACAAGAGGAATCATACATGAGTAAAAAGATCTATACCAACTTAAAAGAAAATGCAGCAGATATGACTGCCGCAGTAGCAGGCGGCACTCCCGCCAGCGACCATAAGATTTTTTATGGCCATCAATATATCGACTACGCAGATATCAAAGCGGTATCTGATGTACTTCGCAGTGACTATCTCACCTGCGGTCCTGCTGTAGATGCAGTAGAAAAGACCATCTGTGAAATCACCGGCGCCAAATACGCTGTGGTAACTTCCAACTGTACAGCAGCTTTACACATCGCTTGTATGGCAGCAGGCATCGGAGAAGGAGATGAAGTCATCACCACTCCTATCACCTTTGCAGCTTCAGCCAACTGTGCGCTGTACTGTGGTGCCAGGCCGGTCTTTGCCGACATTGATGAAAAGACCTATACCATCGATCCGGACTCCATCGAAAAATGTATCACCGAAAAAACAAAAGCCGTCATCCCGGTACACTATACCGGTCAGGCTGTAGATTATGACAGGATCCGCGAAATCTGTGAGAAACATAACTTGATTCTCATTGAGGATGCAGCTCATGCCATCGGTACCAAATACAAAGGCACCCCGATAGGCTCCCTGCCAGGTACTTCCATGACCTGCTTCTCTTTCCATCCGGTAAAGACCTGCACAGCAGGTGAAGGCGGCGCAGTCACCACCAATGACAAAGACCTCTACCAGAAGCTTCTGCTCTACAGAAGTCACGGTATCACCCACGACCAGGCTCTTATGTCTCATCCTACCGATGACCCTTGGTACTATGAGATGGTGGATATGGGCTACAACTACCGCATGACTGATATGCAGGCAGCCCTCTTAAAGAGCCAGCTGTCCAAGCTGCAGCTTTTCTCCGAACGAAGAGACCAGCTGACCAAACGCTATAACGAAGCCTTAAAGAAACTGCCGGGTGTCATCCTGCAGGCTGCAAATCCTGACAGTGAAACCACCAGACACCTGTATATCCTACAGTTAGACTTAGAGAAACTCACCTGCACCAGAAGAGAATTCTTCGATGCCTTAAAGGCCGAAAACATCATCTGCCAGGTGCACTACATCCCGGTTTACTACTTCCCTCAGTATGAGAAGATGGGATACAAAAAAGGCCTCTGCCCGAAAGCGGAGCGCCTGTATGAAAGAATCTTATCCTTGCCACTGTACTACTCTCTCTCCGACGAGGAGCAGGACGCAGTCATCCTGGCAATCAAAAAAGTACTGCAACATTACAGCAAATAATCAATAGATAAGCGTTAGTTGTGTATAGAAGGGAGGCGCTACATGAAAATCATCATCGCTATGGACTCTTTCAAAGGGAGTCTGGGTTCCAAAGACGCCGGGAATGCTGTGGCATCCGGTATCGAATCTACAAAGCAAAATCATGAATGTATCGTCTTTCCTATGGCAGACGGTGGTGAAGGCACCACAGAAGCACTGACCGCTTGTATGAATGGCGAAATGCATCTGGTGACAGTATCAGACCCACTTGGACGCCCTATGCAGGCAGGATTTGGCTATCTGCCGGATAGCAGAACCGCCATCATGGAAATGGCAAGCTGCGCAGGTCTCCCACTTCTGAAAGAAAAAGAACGAAATCCGCTATACACCACTACCTATGGTGTAGGCGAAATGATCAAAGCCGCCATCAAAATGGGCGCAAGACACTTCATCATGGGTATCGGCGGCAGCGCCACCAACGACGGTGGCGTAGGTATGTTAGAAGCCCTTGGCTATTCCTTTCAGGACGCCGACGGAAATCCCATTCGTCGTGGCGCCATCGGTCTTAAAGACTTAGCCCGCATCGATACCACTTATGTCCTGCCTATCCTCTCAGATTGCGACTTCCGGGTAGCCTGTGACGTAAGCAATCCACTATGTGGCAAGCGTGGTGCCAGTTTCGTCTTCGGACCTCAAAAGGGTGCCGATGATATGAGCATCCACGAAATGGACGGCTGGCTCTCTCACTATGCAGAGCTAGCCAAAGAATTAGACGACCATGTAAATCCGGAAATGCCCGGTGCCGGTGCAGCCGGCGGATTAGGCTTCGCCTTCCAAGCATTCCTCCAGTCCAAGCTGGAGTCCGGTATCAAAATCGTCCTGGAAGCCACCAAATTCGAAGAGGCCATCAAAGATGCCGACCTAATCATCACCGGAGAAGGCTGCTTAGACGGCCAGACCGCCAGAGGCAAAGTTCCTTACGGCATCGCGAAAGTAGCAAAAGCCTACAACATCCCTGTAGTAGCCATCGCAGGCTCCATCAAAGGAGACGGAGAAGGCTGCCACGAATACGGCATCGACGCTTTCTTCCCCATCCTGCCAAAGCCCATGTCCCTAAAGGATGCCATGAACCCGGAGAAAGCCAAGATTCACCTGGCCACCACCGCCGCTGAAGTCATTCGGGCTTTGACGCTGTTCCAGAAAAAATAGAACGCAAAAGGCTTCGAGAGCAATCTCTCGAAGCCTTTTATTTACGCAGTTTTCTCAAAATGCGTTCCTACTTTTTCGTCGTTCCTACTTTCTTCGTGGCTGCTACCTTCTTGGTCGTTACAGCCTTCTTCTTGGCAGTGGCCTTCTTTGATGGTGCACTCAGGCTACGGAATAGTGCCTCTAATCCGGAAGGACCCTCTTTCACAAAGTCCTTCAAGGTCTTTGCACCACCCTCTAATAGGCCGCCAAACAGTGACTCTACAAACTCCTCTCTTTCATGCAAGTTCTTGCCTTCGATGAACTTATCCAGATTGGTTTTGATAAAATCGCTGGTAGAATCATGGGCATCCACTAGGGATAACTTGCCATATTCCAGCTGCCAGCTAACGATGCTATGCTGCATCACCTGGAAAGCATCCGACTTCACGATATATTCCGTACCGATTTGTGGCTCGAAGATACGTCCCACAATAGAAGTCACCGGCTTCACACGTACTGTCTTTCCTGCGATACGTTCCATCTTCGCCACATCCTGCACATCCGGGCACAGTCCCGGTCCATCGTTGAGGAAGACACGTTTTACTTGCTTGTTCTTGGTCTGTGGTAAATATGTGGCTGTATACAGTGCCAAATGGGCTCCCTTGGAGTGTCCACCGATATAGACACTTTCATTGGTGCCGATATGGTCCTTGGCATATCGAAGCGCCATCTGTTGAGACTCCACTCTGGTATAGCTAATCATGAAGTCCTCTTTCCAGCCCACGATGCTATTGTCCGTGCCACGATAACCGATGTACTTACTGCCATCATCCAGATGAAAAATCACAGCCGAAAACTGCTTTTCCACCTTTTGATCGATGATATCTACATAGTCCGACAAAACCATCTGCCCAAATCGTACCGATTCGGCGCATTCTTTTGCCAAATTCAAATTCTCTTTATCCGCTGCCACCAGCGTAAAAATGATTTCGCCCTGCTGCGTCAACTTCTCATAGGCCTCTTCAAAGGTCATTTGATTATCCTCTGTCAGGACACCTCTGAAATCGATATAGGATAATTGTGCCAAAACCAGGTTGTCGATCACATTGAGCGGAACCTTGGAGAATGGTAAATCCCCACGCCATTTTACATAATCTACAACATTACTCATACGTTATCCTCATCTACTATCCATGCATCATAGAACAACTCAAAACAAATAAGCAAAGCCTGTATAGATATTGTACCACTACGTCCACATATAATAGGACACACCCTGTAAAAGTCTTCCGTAGAAAAGTACGCCGCAGTACAAATGATATCCTAATACAATCGTCGTAATAATCACTTCACCGGCCAATGTCCATGCCTGTATGGACTGACCTGGCACCTTTGCTTTTGCCTCAAAAGAATCTCTGCCACCTACAGGCTTTCCAACCACCAAACCTATCAACTGCTTTAAGGATTTCCACCAAGTCAAAAGCGCCATAGTAAATACTAATAACAGGGAGAAACTATAACCCCACATGAAATTCCCATCCTGCGCTCTCTTGCCGGTCTCACTAAAGAGGAATAGTTCAGCAAATCCCACCATACCCATCAGGTACGCAAACTGAACCACACGGTATCTGGTATCTTTCCAGTGGAATAAAGCCACAAGCAGCGGGAAGAATACAGAAAGTGCCGCTGCAACTGCAGGATATCCGCTGTGCTGTCGAAGAACAGCTCCCGGCGCAATCATCCAACCCTCTCCTGTAGAACCGCCAAAAAGTATCGCATTCTGTATCAGAATCACAACCAAGGACGGCAATACACAACATCCGAAGACAAACAAGCGACCAAAGGGCACACCCCTAATCAAATCTATGAGCAAAAACACCAGCATTACAGGAGCAAATACCGTAAGAAAACTCGGTTTCACAGCTGTAGTCAACGCCAGCATTCCGGCAAAAGTAAGAAGCTCCTTTGCCTGAAAGTGCTCCTGAATCTTAGAAAGCAGATTCAGATACAAAATGACGCAAACAACCGCCAAAGGTTTCATGACGATATAAGTGGAATTGTGCCAAATACTGGCTGACTGCATACCGATATATCTACCATCAGAAAAGCCGGTCACATAGCAAGGCATCACGAAATTCAGTGCAAGGCCGCCAAACAGATACAGATTCTGCCGTCTCACATTCATGAAAAGCTGAAGCTCTTCCTTTGCCTCATTGGCAAAGAATCCTCTCAACACCTGCAAAAGTACGGTGGTCGCATATACCGATGCCATGGTACATCCCGCCAAAAAGATCGCAATGGCAAGATTTCCATCCGGCAAAAAATAAAGCAGCTTATACACAAGTGCTGTGAGGGAATAGTACCATCCATCCACAATCACCATGCGAATATGCACCGGAAGGTCAGATTCAAACACCGCGCCTCCCGTCCACAAAGTCTGGCGGTAGTACAGATAGCATGCAGATAAACCATAAAAAATGATAGCCAAGTGTACTAGAATTGCTTCTACATTCAAATTCTGTCTCTTATTGTTCAAATCCATATCTCCAAACCCATTGCAATCTGAATCCAGTTGCTCATCCACGATATAAGCTAACTAAAAACTATAATAGAACTGTCCACTAAACATGTACTCA
>Ga0256404_1002847_pt1 | contig 36894 bp, 22 predicted proteins | sample RumenRJG_01DNA_FD_185990 | JGI IMG/M metagenome (GOLD analysis project Ga0256404, IMG submission 185990) | Bovine rumen microbial communities from Lethbridge, Alberta, Canada - RJG_01 | ecosystem: Host-associated > Mammals > Digestive system > Stomach > Rumen | place: Canada: Alberta | collected...
AGCCGGTCCAAACCATAGGTTTAGCAGGATTCCCTTCCCTTTAGGGAGGGGCTAGGGTAGGCTTCCCGATTGTTTCACGCTCTGGAATGATGTTTCACGCCGCAGGTTTTTTGTCAGAATAATTCAGCGGAAGTGAAATAATCGTTAAGAAATAGACGCCGTTTTCTGCACACTGGCAGCGCAGTTTGTGCAAAACGAAAGGCTGATTTTGCACAAAAGTACCCCAATTTGTGCGATTTTAAGTTAAAATTAATTAATTTACCACAGGTTTTTATGGCTATATAAAACAAAGTCTATACCTTTGCACCCGATTTTTAGAACAAATTTTTTAGAAACCGTTTTTTATGAGTAAGAAAATTGTATTGGCCCTGACAGCCATCATGTTTTCAGGAAACATCATATTTGCTGGTGGAATACTAACAAACACCAACCAAAGCGTGAACTTTCTTCGTAACCCCGCACGCGATGCCGCTATCGGCCTCGACGGTGTTTACTCCAATCCTGCCGGCGTGGCCTTCCTCAGCGACGGACTGCACCTGGGATTCAACTGGCAGTACGCTCACCAGACGCGTACAATTACTTCGACCAACGATCTGTTCAAGCTTGGTGCCAAGAACAACGGCTTGGCTACCAAGGAGTTCGAGGGTGTGGCCAACGCACCGTTCATCCCCTCGCTGCAGGCTGCTTATAATAAGAATAACTGGTCGTTCCAGTTCAACTTCTCAGTGCCTGGTGGAGGCGGTAAGTGTGAGTTCGATAAGGGCATCGGTTCCTTTGAAACAGTTGTCGGTGCCATTGCCAACAAGCTCATCGCAACATCCACTCAGCTGAATCGGCTTACGGGATTGTTTGATAGCAGCGTGCCCAACGTGACGGGATACGACGTTGACGGCTATATGAAAGGCCAGCAATACTACTTCGGTTTCCAGCTGGGTGCTGCCCGCAAGATTAACGAACATCTGTCAGTCTATGCCGGTCTGCGCTTGCTCTACGGAACAGCCAGCTATGAGGCTCGTTTGAACAACATCCGCGTAATGAACGGTGCCGACGGAATAACACTGCCGCAGTATTTTGAAGGCGTAAAGGGTGGTTTATACAATGCGGGTGTCAACCTGGCTACTAATGGCTCAACACACTATGTTACGAAATTGGCCAATGCTTTGATAGGCCAAGGCATGCCCGCCGAACAGGCAACAGAACAGGCCATAGCCACAGTCTCTGCTGCCGCAAACCAGTTAAAAGCGTTCTCGCAACCAGAGTCTGAACTCAACAAGAGTGCTGAAACCCTTGCCCCTTATGCCAACGGCATGAACTTGAAGAGCGACCAGTCGGGCTGGGGCATTGCTCCCGTGCTCGGTATTGACTACAAAATCGGTAACTTCAATTTCGCTGCTAAGTATGAGTTCAAGACTCGTATGCGCATGAAGAACGATTCTGACTTGAAGGAAGCCACCGTTATATCGGCAACCAATAAGTATGTAAACGGTACAAGTGTGCCTGAGGACTCACCTGCACTGCTCGCCCTCGGCGCTCAGTGGGAGATGACTCCTGGTGTTCGCCTGAACCTGGGCTACCACCACTTCTTCGACAAGTCGACTCACTGGTATGAGCACAGCGAGAAGCTCCTCGATGGCGACACCAACGAGTATCTGGCCGGTGCCGAGTGGGATGTCACGAAGAAGTTGCAGGTGAGCGGCGGTGTTCAGCTCACTCGCTACGGACTCTCCGATGCTTACATGAACGACATGTCGTTCGTTGTGAACTCCTGGACGTTCGGCCTCGGCGTAGGCTATCAGGTGAGCGACAAGGTGAAGCTCAACGCCGCTTACTTCCAGACCAACTACGAGAACTACGACATGGATATGCCCGAGAAGAGCATGCCTGCTCTGGGCCTGACCATTCCGGCTGGCAAGAACTCCTTCACCCGCACCAACCGCGTGATTGGCGTAGGCGTTGAGGTGACTCTCTAATAATACGGATGATCTAGTATACCTAGTACGACTAGTATACCTAGGGCGACTAGTACAACTAGAACAACTAGCACGACTAGAACAACTAGTCCCCCCCAAAAAAACTACAGCGGATCGACATCAAAGAATACTTGCAGGGCGGCATATTGCTTGTCCTGCAAGATTTGTTTTTGGGCCAGCCTGAGATACTGGCGCACCTTCTGCAGGTCGATGCCGTTCTCCAATTTGAGAACGATCTTTCGGATGTGCAGCGTCTTCACCTTCGACACGCCAGGCTTGTCGGGCCCCAGCACGCGCTCGCCAAACCACTGGCGCAGCAACGAGCCCATGTAGATGGCCGCCGAGTCGACCGTCGGCTCGGTCTTGTGGCGCAGGTAGATATAGACAAGGTGGTGGAATGGCGGATAGCGGAACAGCCTGCGCTCTTCCAGCAGGTCGCGATAGAAACCCTTCCAGTCGTTCCTCACCACCTGCTGAACGACGGGCAGGTCTTTGTTTTTCGTCTGCAACAGCACCAGTCCGCGCTTACCCTTTCGGCCGGCGCGGCCTGCCACCTGCGACATCATCATAAAAGCATGCTCGTAGGCGCGGAAGTCGGGGTAGTTGAGCATGGAGTCGGCATCCAGAATGCCCACCACGGCCACGCGGTCGAAGTCGAGCCCCTTCGAAATCATCTGTGTGCCGATGAGCACGTTGGTGCGTCCGGAGGAAAAATCGCCGATGAGCCGCTCGTAGGCATTGCGCGAGCGGGTGGTGTCGAGGTCCATGCGGGCCACGCGTGCCTCGGGGAATATCTCGCATATCTGGTCCTCAATCTTCTCCGTGCCATAGCCGCGTCCGCGCAGGTCGGTGCCCTCGCAGGAGGGACAGTGGGTGGGCACGGCGTAGGTGTAGCCGCAATAGTGGCAGGTCAGCGTGTTGGTGTTCTTATGGAGCGTGAGCGACACGTCGCAGTTCTTGCAGCGGGGCACCCATCCGCACGTCTTACACTCTATCATCGGCGCAAAGCCGCGACGGTTCTGGAACAGGATGACCTGCTTGCCGTCGCCCAGCGCCTGGCGCATGGCTGCAAGCAGTTGTGGCGAGAACGGGCCGTTCATCATCTTGCGGCGGCGCAGGTCTTTCACGTCGACAATGCGTATCTCGGGCAGTTCGATGCCCTGATAGCGCGTGGTGAGTTCTACGAGTCCGAATTTCCCTGTCAGTGCGTTGTGGTAGGTCTCCAGGCAGGGCGTGGCAGTGCCGAGCAGCACCTTTGCCCCTGCAGCGGCCGCCATCATCACGGCCACGCTGCGGGCATGGTAGCGCGGAGCAGGATCCTGCTGCTTGAACGACGTCTCGTGTTCTTCGTCGACGATGACCAGTCCCAGCCGCTGCATCGGCAGGAACACGGCGGAGCGGGCACCGAGGATGATGTCGTAGGGGTTCCGTGAGAGCTGCTTCTGCCAAATCTCCACGCGCTCGGCATCGCTGTAGCGCGAGTGGTAGATGCCCAGTCGGTTGCCGAACACGGCGCGAAGGCGCTCCATCATCTGCACCGTGAGCGCTATCTCGGGCAACAGGTAGAGCACCTGACGGCCGGCATCGAGTTCGCGCTGGATGAGGTGAATGTAGATTTCTGTCTTGCCGCTCGACGTCACACCGTGGAGCAGCACTACCTGCTTGCGCATGAACTGCAGCAGCACCTTGTTGTAGGCTGTCTCCTGGGCGTCGCTCAGTTTCTTGATGTGTTCGGGATGAGGCTCGCCGCCGTGGTTCAGCCGCCCCACCTCCTTCGTGTAGGTGTAGAGAATATTTCTGTCGATGAGCGACTTCAGCACCGCCGCCGTGCAGTGGCTCTCGTTCATCAGTTCCTCGCGGGTCACTTCGGCACTTTCCGGCTCCCATGCTTCCATGCGGTCAACGTCTTCCACTCCTGAAAGAAAGAGGAAGTCCATCAGCACCTTCTGCTGCTTCTCGGCACGGCGCAGCATGTCGAGGGCGATGTGCAGGGCCTGCTCCGAGCGATAAGGCTCGCAGAGTCCCACATAGGTCTCTTCCTTCGGGCGGTAGCCTTCCTCGTTCTTCAGTCCGGCGGGCAGGGCTGCCATCATCACGTCGCCCAGCGGCGCCATGTAGTAATTGCTGATCCACTGCCACAACTGCAGTTGCCGGGGCAGCAGGATGGGGCGGTCGTCGAGCACTTCGAGCACGTCGCGCACCTCGAAGCCGGGTGCCTCGTCGTGCAGTCGGACGGCAATGGCCGTATAGCGTTTCGACCTGCCCAGCGGCACCAGCAGGCGCACGCCTTCCTGCACCCGTGGAGCCAGTTCCGTGCTGACGCCATAGGTGAACGTCCCGTCGAGGGGCAGGGGCAGTATCACGTCGACATATCGCATACGACTGCAAAGATACACAAAAAAAAGCAGATGCACACACTTTGCATCTGCTTTTTGCAGGTCGCTGGCTGCAATTCCAGAGAATCGGCGGAAAACGACGGCTGTCGGTCAGAAGTACCAGGTGGCACCAATCTGCCATGAATTGTACTTGCCGTGGAGCCCGTTCTTGGCCGCATCGACAGCATCGCCAAACGTCACGTCGCCCGTGCGGCCTAAGGCAACGTTGTAGTTGGCCGTCAGCTGTATGGGACCGACGGTGAAGCCCACACCGCCGTTGACGCTGAAATTGGAATTCTTGACGCGCCACGCCAAGTCGCCTTCTTCGCTTCGGCTGATTCGTTCTGACTCGTCGCCCACGCGGAATGCCACCTGAGGGCCGGCATAGGCAAACACTTCGGCAGAGCCCAGGCTGATGCCGTAGCGGATATTGAGCGGCACTGCTATCTGGCGGGTTTTCAGGGCTTTCACCTGAAGATTTCCGTCGCCCGCGTAGTTCATAGTCTCGTAGAGATCGATTTTCGATTCGCGCTGGTTGTAGAGTGCGGCAATGTCGATGGCGAATCCCGGCAACGGCAGCCCAATCTTGACTGTCGGTCCGATAAACCATCCCATGCGGTTGTCGGCATTGAAGACATCGCTCTTGAAGTCAAGAACTTCTATGCCTCCCTTCACACCGAACTTCACTTGTGCCTGAGCGGCGAGAGTGCCAATCATGGCAAATGCGACGGCCAGTATACGTAGTTGCTTCATATTTCTTGTCTTTAAGGTTGCTTAAAAAGTGGTGATGGCGAATGCCATTGCTTAGTGTCTCTGACGGCGCACCGACACGCGGGCCGACGAGCCGCTGCTGACCGAACGCTCCTTCGACTTGCGCGACTTCACGCTCTTCGAACGGGCGGTCTTGGCCTCTTTGGTCTTCACTTCCTTGGTCTTCTTCGCCTTCACGTCCTTGCCTTCGGCGGCGGCTATGCTGTCGAGCGAATCGGTCTGTTCGGGCTTGCCCCAGATGTGGGTCTCAAACTCCTTCAGTTCGGCTTCAATGCGTTTCTGCTCGGCCGAGAGTTTCGTGGAGTCGTTGCCGCAAATCTTTGCCAGCGACTCGCCCAGCATGTTGTTGGTCTTATAGATGTCGCCCTTGTACATGTTGAGCGTGAAGTAGTCGTCGAGGCTCATCGTGGCAGCATTGTTCAGGTTGCTCGTCATGATGGTCTGCTTGGCCAGGAACGGAGCCAGATCGTCGTATTTCACCCAAAAGAGCGGCTTCTTCTCGGCTACGCCACCCCATTCCTCAACCCAGATGGGGCAGAGGGCAAGCACCTTGGTGTGGAAGGTGCTGGTGGCCTGGTCGTAGTAGGCACTCTCCTTCAGGTAGTAGGCCGTCACTTCCTTCGACGGGATGTCGCTGTCGTCGAGGCGGATGCCCTTGTCGGTGCGCTCGTAGAAGATGCCCTGGTCCTTCAGGAACTGCAGGGGCTTGATGCGTGCCGAGTCGGTGAAGACTTCGTTGCCGTCGAGGCGGTATTCGTAGGCAGGGATGCCGCCGTTCTTCGCCCCGCGCATCATCAGCTTGAACATATAGGTGAAGAGGTTCATCTGCGTGCCCACGGGCTCTTTCGGATAGTAGAGTCCGGCGTTGGCATCGTCGTGCAGGTCTACTTCACGATAGATGTCGCGACGCCACACGACATCTTCCGACATCGAAGCCTGCGTGGGGAACGACAGCTGTGCACGCGTGGTCATGTTGTTGGCATTCGACTTCTGGGCTGTCTGCTGGTGCTGCCGTACCTGCTGGTTGCGTCGCTGCTGCGGCTGGGCCAGCGAGGTCAGAGTAACAAAGTAACAAAGTAACAAAGTTACCAGTCTTGCCATTGTTCTTACTTCTATCTTCTTCATTTTCATATCTTGTTTTCGTTTCTGTTCTTTCCTTTTTCTTTCACGGAGACATTCGTCTTGAACTCCTTGGAAAAGCTACTTCACGATGAACTCCATGGCGCCAGGCAGCGTGCGCTGTATGCCGTCGGGACCGATGGCTTTCACACCGCGCACGTAGAAGCGCTTGTTGCGCGACAGCCGGCGGAAGGTTTCTTTCTGGCGGCCGGAGAACGACGCTCCTTCAGAGGCGATGGGGATAGAGTTACCCATGTCGTCGAAGAACACGGTCTCGAAACTCAGCACCTTGAACGGAATGTCGAGCAGGCCGTCGTCGATGGCTGCATGCAGCTGTGTCATCGCCACGAGTGAAGCCTTCGGCATGTTGCCACCCTTGAAGCGGTCGCTACCCACCACGACGTAGGGAGTAGGATCGGGCAACTTGCGCACCTTAAACGTCACCTGTGCCATCTGGCGCGACTTGCCCTTGTCGTTGGCAGTCACGGTGAACACAACGTCCTTGCCCACCTGCGACGGTGTTGCCACATAGTGGCCGGCACCTTTGGCCACGAGCGAACCACCGCTCATCGACACCGACACGGCATTGGCCGGTACGCCCGGTACACTCACGCTCATCGGGTTCTGGAATCCGGCGTAGAGCACGTTCATCAGGTCGGCAGCCACCGTGGCACCCGTCGGAGCGGGAATGACGGTGTACTTCTGCAGGAAGTCGCGGCGCATGGTCTCGCCGGCTGCGTTGCGGGTCATCAGGTAGCCGCTGAACGAATGCTCACCCACGGCACCGGCCGTGAACGAGTATTTTCCTTTCGGATTGATCTTTGTACCGTTCACGTAAATCTCGGGCTGCATGGTGGTATCCACGGCAGCCATCACGATGTCGGCATTGAACACCTCGCCCGGATAGAGCGTGGTCTTCTCGGGAATGACGAAGGCATCGAGTTTGTTCACGCGGATGTCCTTCACGTCGATGTTCGATACCAGCGTGTGGAGCACCTCGCCCTCAGCATAGCGCACGTCGCTCTGCAGTTTCGACAGCAGTGTCACCGATGCGGCCACGGGCATATCCTCAAACATGTATTCCTGCCAGTTCTTGCCCAGCGCGCGCTGCGACTTGGGCACCTCGGTGGTCAGGTTGGAGGCGATAATCTCCTGCTGCTTTGGGTCGCCCACCATCTTCAGGATGCGCTCGCGATAGCTGTTGATCATCTCAAACAGGTGCTTGCCCTTGCCCGTGCCGGGAGCCAGCATGATCTGGCTGGCAGCCTCCAGGTCGTCCTTCGCCTTGATGTTGTTCAGGTCGGCATCATCGCCGTCAGCTTCGCGCACGATGGCTTCTTTCAGTTCCTGAGCGAAGTTGTAGAGAGAGTCGCTCATCAGCTTCACTGCCTGCGACTTCTCAAACCATTGGCGCACCTTCTCCGGATTCTGCTTCATCTGCTGGGCAAACGTGTCGTAGATGGCAGCATTCTCCTTCGCCGAGTTGCTTGTCGTGCGGCCGAGGCTTTCCTCCACGACCGTGAAGCCGTTGAGCACCTCGTTAGAGACGTTCAGCGCCAGCATAGCCATCAACACCACATACATGAGGTTGATCATCTTCTGGCGGGGTGATACGTAATTTCGTCTTATTGCCATTTATCTTCAGTTTATAGTTGATAGTGAATAGGTGATAGTCCGTGATGGTTCACTTTTCACTGTTCACTATTCATGATCGGAGCCTTCGGCATGTTCACCGTCATGGCTTCAATCATGCGGGTGTAGATCTTGTTCAGTTCAGCAATCTGTTGAGCCATCTTGCGGCTCTGCTCGTTGATTTCGTCGATGGTGCCGATTTGCTGGCTGGCACCCTTCAACTGCATCTCGTAGACCTTGCAGATGCCAGTGAGCGTGCGGTTCAGGTTCTCCATCTCCTCAGAGTCGCGCGTCAGGCGCTGGCTCTGCTCGCTCACCTTCTGCAGCATCTCGGTCAGCTTGTTCAGCTCTTCCACGTAGTTGCCCTGGGCCTCAGCCATGTCAGGCGTCTTCTCCTGCTGTTGTCCAATCCAAGAAATACCGCCAGCACCGGGAACACCGACGGCACCAGCCCCGGCTGTCTCACCGGCTGCTCCAGGCTCTACGTGGGCTGCGGCATCGCCGCTGCCGACAGCACCGCCGCCACCAATGATGATGGTGCCGCCACCGCCACCGGCATAACCGCCACCGCCATAGGCAGCAGCTGCGCCCATGCCGGCGCCTTCGGCCTGCTGGCCTTCTTCATTCTGGGCAACAGCACCCTCAGCACCCTTGCCTGCAAATCCGTCTTCACCATTCACGGCCACTCCCACATGGGTAGGCAGCTCGCGGCCTTCGGCAGTCTTGTCGAAGGGGCGGTCGAAACCGGAGATGAAGAACACCAGCACTTCCGTACCCATACCCAGGAACAGCCAGAAATTGGCACCCGGCATGTGGGTCAGTTTGAACAGGGCACCCAGAATCACGATAGAGGCACCCCAGCTGTAGGCATAGTTCATGAACGTCTGCCCGGGAACGCTGTCCAACCACTTCTGCAAGCGGTAGATCACATTATATTTGCTATACTGCGTCATCTTTATTTACGATTTACAGATTTTTACTAAAGTTTCAATGTTTCTTTCTCTTACCTTTTCCCTTGCTGCTGCCCTTGGCCTTTTCGCTGGTGGTGTTGGCCAGTGAGCGCACGCAGCGGAAACCAATGTACGAGCGCGGCTGGTTCTGGTATTCCCATGTGCGCCAAGCCGAGCGGATGTAGCTCTCGGGGTCCTTCCACGAGCCACCGCGCACGCTCTTCTTCTTCAGCTTGTACGGGTCTTCCTTGGCTGCCTTGTATTCCAGCTGCGGATTCAGGTCGTTCATGGCGTCCACACCAGCCTCAGTGTAGATGGTGCTGGTCCATTCGCCCACGTTGCCTGCCATGTCGTAGAGACCGTTGGAGTTGGCTCCGTAGATGCCCACCTTCGATGTTATCAGGTTGCCGTCCTTCGTGTAGTTACCCCGGTCGGGCTTGAAGTTGGCAAAGAAACAACCCTCGCCACTCTTCACCTGCTCGTTGTCCCAGGGGAATTCCGTCTGGTCCTTGCCGCGGGCGGCATACTCCCACTCGGCCTCGGTCGGCAGGCGATAGCGCTGCACGTAGCGAGCCTCCGGGCCCAGTCCTTTCAGCAGATACTCCGTGCGCCAGGCGCAGAAGGCATTGGCCTGCTCCCACGTCACACCCACCACGGGATAGTCGTTGTAGGCGGGGTTCGAGAAGTAGTTGCGCAGGTACACCTCGTTGTCAGAGTTTTGGAAGTCGTTCACCCAGCACGTAGTGTCGGGATATATATTTATAATGTAAGTGTTCAGGAAGTCCCACGGTCCCGAAAGCGGACGGTTGATGGTCTGGCGCACGATGCGTCCCTCGTCGTCGATGTAGGCCGTGTCCTTCGAGATCATCACCACCTCGTTCGGATCCACCACCACGTCGGTGTTCAGGTTGCGCTCCTCGGCAACCATGCGGTTGCGGCGCAGCGCGGCCGTCGTGTAGTCGTACACCTCGTAGCGATAGTTCATCTGCGAATAGTCCAGCAACTTCTCGCCCGTCACGGGATTCGTCACGTAGAGACTCTCGATGGCACGCTGCTCGTCCTCGTTGGGCTTGCGGGGCAGCGGCTTCTTCCAGTTCAGGTGGGGAGTCACCTCCTCGCCCTTCTCTTCGGTAATCATGTAGCTCTCGTCGCCGCCATAGTTCGGGTCGGCCAGGCGTGTTCTCAGAATGGAGTCGCGCACCCAGTAGACAAACTGCTTATATTGCGAGTTGGTCACTTCGGTCTCGTCCATCCAGAAACCATCCACCGACACGTCTCTCACGGGCGTCTTCTTGCCCCAGAGCGTGTCCTGCTCGTCGATACCCATGCGCAGCCAGCCGCGGCCTATCTTCGTCATACCGTAGGGCGACGGCTCACTGAACGCGCGGCCGCCCACGCCGACCACCTCGCCGCCCTTGCCCGACGACGAAGCCTGCTTGGCGCTCATGCAGCCAACCACTGTCAAAGTAACAAAGAAACAAAGTATCAAGGCACCAATCCCTGTTGCCTTGCCTTGTCTTTTGTTTTCTTTCATTCTTTTCATATCTTCCTTCAAATATTTTCGTTTTTATATATCTCTCAACTCTCTCAACCGCTGCGAAGCAGCCTCTCAACCGCGCCGCAGGCGCACTCTCAACCGCGCCGCAGGCGCACTCTCAACCGCGCGAAGCGCACTCTCAACCGCGCCGCAGGCGCAACTCTCTCAACTCAAAGTATCCTCACGCTCTGGTGGCGGTTCTTGCCTTTCTTCACCAGATTGATGTCCTGCTGATAGCCCACAAACAACTCGTGAGAGCCGTTGATGGGGCTCAGCGAGGTGTAGAACTCGTAGCTGTAGCCCACTACGATACCGTGAAACGAGCCGCCCACCAGCATTGTCACTGATGTCTTGGGGCTGTACGTAGCACCGAGATACATCATCTTGTTCTCATGCTGATAGACCAGTCTGCCCGTCACGTCGACGCGCCATGCCACCATGTCGGTGCGCGCCAAAAGAGAGGGCTGCACTGATAAAAACGGATTTTTCAGCCGAATATTGTATCCGCCCGTCAAATAATATGTTCTGTCCACCTGCAATTCGTTGCGTTCGCCCAGATGAATCAGCGGTGCCGTCAGGTGAGTGGCACTCAGTCCGGCATACCATGGACCGTGCGTGTAGTATAGGCCCGCCGCCATGTCGAGGGCGTTGCCATCCAACTCCGAACTTGCGAAAGCAGGGTCGCTGCTGTCCTCCAAGTCAATCTTCGAACCGTCCAGACTCTCGCTCAGCAGTCCCGCCTGCACGCCGATGCCCAGCTGGCCGCCAAACAACTTCAGTTTCAGCGCATACTGCCCCTGCAGTCGCTGGTGGGAGAAAGCGCCAATCTTGTCATTCATCAGCTGCAGACCCACACCGTGGTAGGTCTTCATCCCGTAGAACGGTATGTCGCCGGCGAAGAACGCCGTCTGCGGATTGCCACTGAAGCCCGCCAACTGCAGGGCGTACACGGCAGTCACGTTGATGACCGCCCGCTTGCCCACGGAAGCGGGATTGAACGACGGCTCCAAGTCGAAATAATGACTAAATGAGGGATCGTACTGCGCACGAACCCCTATGCTGGCCGTCGCCAACATCAAGAATATCACTATTTTGCGTTTAAACACATACTGATAACGGCAAGAATGTTTTTTTATTGTGTAAATACTGAAAGATTGTAGAATATGGATTCGCTTTTTCTTGACAAACATGAAAAAACAGTGTATTTGCTATCAACTTTTCAAAAAACCTTATTAAAAAGTTGCAAATTCGTATTTTATTATTACCTTTGCAAAGTTTTTTTGAATTTTTTATAAGGTAAAATATAATTATTAATAGGTTAATGATGAAGAAAGCACTATTAGCGTTGGTAGCAACAATAGTTTGTGCTACAACAAGTGCTGAGCCCATTAGCAGGCAACAGGCACAACTGAAGGCTGCCGCCTTCCTGAAACAACAGAACCCGAAGGCCATACTGGCAACAACGGCCATTGCCAAGGCTCCCCGAAAGGTGAACGGGCAGGCAGTCGGCGACCAGGCCTACTACTACGTGTTCAACACCGAGGGCAACCACGGCTTTGTCATCGCGTCCGGCGACGATGTGGCCATCCCTATCCTCGCCTACAGCAACGAGGGCTCGTTCGATGAGGAGAGCATCCCGGAAAACATGCGGGCATTCCTGAAAGGGTATGAAAGAGAAATCGCATGGGCTAATGAGAATGGGTATAAAAGCAATCCTCTAGAACCTGGTTTGCCAAAAATGAGCCTGCCGTTAAAGGCTGCAAAGAGGGATGTACCTTTTATGGTGACAGCAACGTGGGATCAGTCATCACCATATAATACAGGAATTTATTATGGAACAAATCCCCGCAATATAGGAACCCCCGCATCATTCACCGGCTGTGTTGCTACGGCTATGGCACAAGTAATGTACTATTGGGCTACAAAGAAAAATTTCAAGCATGGCTCAACAGCTATTCCTGCGTATAGTTTTGTAAGCAGTAACAGAACCTATTATGTTGGGGAGAAAAGCGCTATTTCAGCGTTTTCATGGAGTGATATGGATGATGCAATTACAAATTCTTCTTCGAATGCTGCAAAGAATGCTGTTGGCAAGTTGATGGAGTATTGTGGAGCATCGGTAAAAATGGAATATACTCCAAATGGTTCTGGTGCTCAATCATACGTTATTCCTGATGCTCTCGTCAATTATTTTGGTTATGATAAAGGGGCACGCTACGTTTCTCATGCAGAATACTCTGTAAGCGATTGGGAGGATCTAATTTATAACGAGTTGGCAAATGGACGGCCTGTTTTGATGGATGGAGTAGATGCCGATGAATGGGTTGGACACGAGTTCGTGTGTGACGGCTATCAGGCTATCACTAACAAATTTCATATCAATTGGGGATGGGGCCTTACCGCTGCCAATAGCAATGGCTATTTCGCTTTGTCGGCTCTGGCCCCTGGAGCTACAGGCAGTGGCGGTACAAGTAGCGTTGATGGTAATTATACTCCACAGAATGGAGCAGTTATTGGCATTCAGCCTCCAATTGATGAATCAGAGCGTGAGACGAGCAGTCTCGACCAGATGACTTTGGAATGTCTTTACGTCATCAGCCCTCGCACGGTTAGTCGCGATGCACGTAGTCAGGGAGCAGATGTCAGACTTCGCGGCCTTGTGTTCAATATGCAGGACGAAACCGTCACTTATCAATATGCGCTTGGAATCTATAATGAAGCGGGTGAGTTGGTTACTTACACGGGATATAGGGAGACCGAGGTGACTTCTGGAGGCGGTTTCTATTATAACCAAGATTTCTCTTTCGCTGCAGAATATCCTTATGGAACTTACAAGATGATTCCTATTTGCCGCGTAAAAGATACTGAAGAATGGTATCCCATGCAAGGTGCATCGGCACACTATGTTCAGGCTGTTGTCAGCAAAGAAACGGTTACTTTGACGCCTTCGCAGTCTTTAAAAGTCAACAGCATTACTGCAACGTATTATGGTTCAACAAGTGACGGGACAAAATATTATACCTACAATCTTTCCGTAACCAACGATGGCTTGGATACATTTACGGGGTTGACTTATCTCCTTGATGCAGAAGGTCTTGCTGGATATGTTGAGCCAATAGGACTGGCAGCTGGAGAAACAGCGAATGTAGCCCCATATCCTACAAGTTATGCCTATGGAATTTATTCTGGAGGAAGCAATGAGGTTGTTCGTTTGCTTGCCGATGGGTATGAAATAGGCACATATTATGCACAGAATTATGCTGATGTCGAATGTGATGTCGATTGGGACGGCATTATCGATAATGACCTAAACTATTATAATGATGCCTATAAGGCTAAGTTTGTCATAAATAATAAAGGTGACGAAACTTATAATCATAATGTTACTCTAGTTCTCTTTGAAAAAGGGAAAGACCCTTCTACTGGAACGAAGATTACAAAGAGTGTGAATATACCAGGAAAGGGTAGTCAAGAAATGGTATTTGAGTTTACTAATGTGAATGTAGGTACAGAGTATGATCTTCAATACACTTTCTATTGTGGCGTTGCTGATTCTACAGCTCTCGTTAGTGAAATATATAATGGCATCACACTCAAGATGGCCAAAGGCATCAGTGTCTTATCTGAAGACGGCTATTCTATCAGCAATGACAACAACATCAGCGGAACCTTGGCTGTACCGGAAAATGCCTACTACGTCGACGCTCGCTACAGCGATAAGACTGCAAACCTCAGTGGCGGTCGTACCAACACCATCTTCCTGCTCAAGGAAGGCGCCACTCGGCCTGAGGCTCTCGCCGGAAGAAACGTGGTGATTGGCTCTGCAGCCGAAACCATCACCATCAGCGACGACGAGGAACTGTACACTCCCGCCGACTTCACGGCACAGAATGTCACTTACAAGCGTACCTTCGATGCAGGCTTCAATGGCGATGAGGCTGCCATGAACTGGAATACAATTATGTTGCCGTTCGACGTGCAGAACGTTACTTGTGACGGCAACAAGGTTGACTGGTATCGTAGTGCTGAGGATGTTGACAAGGACTTCTGGCTGATGGACTTCACGGGTGAGACTGCCGACGGAAAGGCTGAATTCTCCTATGCTCAGTCCATTGAAGCCAACCATCCATATCTGATCACCGTGCCTGACAATGCATGGGGAACAAAGTGGAATCTCGTTGGCAAGGAAATCACCTTTACTGGACAGAACGCAGAGTTTAAGGCTGGTATGCCCGAGGGTGTTGTTGACCTTGGTGGCAAGTATGACTTTATTGGCCGTACATGGGAAACCGCTCATCAGGACAAGTATTGCATGGATGAAGCTGGCACTCAGTTTGAATATGTTACTGACGGCTATGCCTTCTACGCCTTCCCCTTCCGCGGTTACTTCGTGGCCTACTACGATCTGGGCGAGGAGTCGAATGTGGTGCTTTCGGTGCCCGCTCCTACACCTACGCCTGCGACAACGTTGCTGGGTGACGTCAACAAAGATGGCTCTGTGACCATTGCCGACGTGACGGCTCTTGTGAACATCATCCTGGGCAAGGCTACCGATGATGACAATTACGACCTCGCTGCGGCCAATGTGAACGAGGACGAAACCGTCAGTGTTGCTGATGTGACGGCTCTGGTGAACATCATCCTTGGCAAGACCGAACAGGCCGCCGGAGCAAAGAGCGTGAAGGCTGTGGACCAGAAAAAGCAGACTTCGGCCAGCGGTAAGGTGTTGCGTCAGGCTGTTGAACACTCTAAAGGCGTCAAGGCTCTCTTGAAGGGAGAAAGACGAACGAATGTAAACAGTGGTAAGAATCTGAGTTTTCCGTTGCAAAAAAATGTGCGGAAAAACTTTGAGATAGAAAAATGACTCCTTGCTCGAGGAGTCGGATGAATGATTGATATTGTCCGGTTTTGGCATTTGACAGCTGAAACCGGACAATTTTTATGTTTGTTGGCGGGTGGAGCGGTGAGTTGTTTTTTGCGGATGGCTATTCCACGGATTGTACCACGGCCTGGTACATCGTTTACCACGGCCTGGTACATCGTTTACCACGGCCTGGTACATCGTTTACCACGGCCTGGTACATCGTTTACCACGGCCTGGTAAACTCTTTACCACGTGCTGGTAATGACAGTTTTCTTTCATTTTGATTGGGATTGACTAAAAAATGTTTTAAAATGACAAGTCGTTTCCCGTTTTTTTTATTAACTTTGCAGGCGAGTAGGCATGTGTTTGCCACATGCTGGATTCGGTAACCAAAACAATTCATAATCAAAAAAACTAAAAAACTATGGCAACGAAAAATCTTTTAGCGAAATTAATCATCCTGCTCGGCTTGGTCACGGCAGGAGTGCAGGGTGCATGGGCTGATGGTTATTACTACGGGCTTATCAAATCTGGCGTCGAATACGGTGACCTCACTTTTGACGTGTATGATTGCTCTTATCTCAATAGTCAACCTCTTTATGTTAAGAAAGATCCGAGTTCTTATCTGGCCGTGCTCAAGAGTATCGGTGGCAATGCCAGCGAGGTGGTGGTTCCCGCTACCGTAGAATACGATGGGGAAACGTACAAAGTGGGCGCTATCGGTGGCGAAGTGACGAACAACAGCGTTTATAAGCTAACGTTCGAGAGCGACATCGCTTTCTACAGGCAAGTAGAATCGACGACCATGATGGATCAACACACCTTCTCGGGCTCGCTCTACCTGCCGAACCTGCACACAATCGTGTTCAAGGGCAACGTTGAAAACATGAACTACGACATGCACCGCCTGAACTGTGTGAACCTGGAAGAGATATACTTCATGAACAACGTGCTGCCAACGTTCACAGGCACTTGGAGCGACTACTCCACGTCGCGGGCAGACAACATTACGGCATACGTGGTGAACAAGACGGAGGACGAGCTCTCCACGTTGAAGGCGCAGCCGGTGTGGAGGGAGTTCAAGGACTTACTTTTGTATACTCCCAACCCTGAAGGCGTGAATGTGAACATCTACGTAACCGTGGAGGAAGCCAGCCCGGGACAGGGCGTCATGTTCCAAATCGACGGCGACCGGTACATTTACGGCAGTGGCAGCAAGTTGTTCCAGACGATGATACACTCCAACCTGACCTTCTACGTTGCCGACGGAAGCAAGGCCACGCCCAAGCAGGTGTTCGTGAATGGCAGGGATGTGTTGCCGTTTATGACGGTGCCAGAGACGAATCCGTTCTACAACGGTGCGAATCCGAAGGTGTATACCATCAGCAACGTGTCGGGCGACACCTACATCAGAGTGATTGCCGAAGACCTGGTAGACCAGTACACGGTGAGCGCAGGCCAGGGCGGTTGTGTGAAGTTCGACTTCAACGGTGTGCAACAAACGGTGGAGGGCGGCCATTCGCAGTCGTTCCCGCTCGCCAAGGGTGAGAGCAAGTCGCTGACCATCAGGCCTGACGAACATTTTGTGTTCGACCGATTCTGGTGTGACGGCATTGACATGACTGACGTGACGACGTTCACGAAGCAGATCGATGGTTCGCTCGCTACTACGGTGGAGGGTGGAGGTCAGTACCTGGCTACCTTCAAGCCCGTGCCCCGGCAGCTGTTTGGCCGCTATGGCGGAGATGGCAACGTGGTATTCACCCGGAAGCGTGGCAGCGTGACCATGCCATACAACATCCCTGACTCCGAGCCCGTATCGGTGCCGCTGCCGGCATGGGAGGACGGCGACGAAATCATGTTGAGCATCGAGGTGCATGCTGATGAGAAGGTGCGAGTAACGCGCAATGGTATGGGTGTGACAGAAATGTTTGAAGTCTCTCCTGCAACGGGCGACCGCACCTACACCTTCAAGGCCGAGGAACCGGAAGCGACTAGATTAAGCATGGAGAATGATATCAACGTCTGGGACGAGGCCACGTGGGTGATTACGATAGAGAAAGCGTACAAGATCATTAACGCCTACACCAATAACGATGCTTTGGTAACATTTGTCAGACCGGATGGCTCAGCTATCGCCAAGGAAAATTCCCAACACGCGAGGATCTATGAGGGTGAGACCTACACCGTGAAGTTCATTCCAAAGCATGGAGAAGAGCTGAAGAGCTTCGAAATCGGTTGGAGTCCGATAGACATAGAGAATGAAAGCCGACTGGTGAAGAACGACGACGGCTCGTACTCCTTCACGGTCACGTACGACGATGTCCCTGATATTGAAAATGTCATTGATCTGGTTGCCGTGTTCGAGAGCACAGCTGGCCGCGTCTTCTTTGTTACCACCACGGGCACCGACTATGTGGACGTGACTCGTAGCAATGGTGATTGCGTTTCCTTTAATAATAGAGTTGCGATGGAGATGTTCGATCTCTCAGAGAGTGAAAACACCTTCGAGGTGAAGCCCTTCACGAACCTCGACGAGGTTGAGAAGGTGTTGCTCAATGGCGAAGATGTCACCAACGACTCGCGCTACTTCGTCGAGACCGGCTCGACAACCCCGGGTGGCAGCTATGTGAGCTACAACTTCGGATCGGTGCAGGGTAACTCCATCATCCAGATTGTCTACAAGAACAGACGTTACGACGTGAATAACGACGGCCGTGTGACCATCTCCGACGTGACGAAACTGGTGAACCGGATTCTGGGCAAGGAATAAGTCTGGTGCCTTTCCTGATTGCAACAACCCTGCCACTCGCTTGTGTGTGAGTGGCAGGGTTGTTTGTTTTTTGGGGGGCGGTAAACTAAGTGCCTTCGGGACTTATTTCGGTTCAGAAATATTTGTCAAGAATCAGGGAATCAGAGAATTTGCAAGCAAACTTTTATTGCTCTTTCAGCTGCCTGATGGTTTCGCTGACGCGGCGGGCGGTGGTGCGGAGGATGGTGTCCTCGTCGGCACCCTTGGCACCCATGTAGACGTCGGGGTTGGAGAAGAGCATCTGGCTGCGCAGGGGTTCGCGTGCAGAGAAGTGGAACTCGCTGACGCCTGTCTCGTCGTAGATGCGGCGGATGTTCTGCTCGTTGACGCCACAGCCGGCCAGGATGATGATGCGGCCTGCGGCTTGCTGGTGGAGCTGGCGGAGCAGGGGAATGCCCTGCTCGGCGGTGGGCTGCTGGCCGGAGGTCAAGACGCGGTCGAAGCCTTGCCGGATGAGTTCCTCGAGGGCTGCTGTGGGGTTGGCACAGCGGTCGAAGGCGCGGTGGAAGGTGATGGAGCACCCACCCCCAGCCCCTCCCGAGGGGAGGGGATCTTGATTAGCATTAGAGGTTGCATCATCAGAAGAAAAGGTATCTAAACTACCCTCCCCTTGGGAGGGGCTGGGGGTGGGTGTCTGGGGGGTGGGTCTGCTGGGGGTGGGTCTCTGCCTGGCTGCTTCCAGGAGGCGGGCGTTGGCCTCAGTGTCGAGAGAGCCGTCGGGGCGCAGGCAGCCGAAGACAACGCCGTCGGCACCGAGCTCGCGGCAAATGCGGATGTCGTCGAGCATGCGCTGCAGCTCGAGTTCGGTGTAAAGGAAGTCGCCGCCTCGCGGACGAATGATGACGTGCAGACGGGTGGCCTTCAGTCCGCGGGCTGCTCCCTCATCGAGCACGCGGCGCGCCTGACGTATCTCTCCGTACGACGGCGTGGTGCCGCCCTCGGGAATGCCGGCACAGAGTTCCACGCGGTCGGCGCCGCCCTGCTGGGCAGCGATGCAACTTTCCACGCTGTTGGCGCAGACTTCGAAGTGGAACCCACCCCCCAGACACCCACCCCCAGCCCCTCCCGAGGGGAGGGGAGTTTGATTAGCATTGGGGTTGTTTTGTTTGTTCTGATTATTCATTTCATCAGGTTATAGTGCGTTATGATTCTGTTGTTTGATAGCTATTCAAGCCCCCCTCCCCTCGGGCGACTGGGGCCTTCAGAGCAGCCACCGGTGTGGCTGCGGCCCCACAAAGGGGAGCGAATCCCTCATTCGCGACGGAGGGCAGATTGGGGGTCTCGAGTATTATTCATATCATCTTCTGTTTTTGGGGTTTTGAACCTCTTGAACCATTTGAACCACTTGAACCACTTGAACCATTGGGGGCTAGAAGAGACCCCCAACCCCCTATGTTAGGGGGCTAGCACCCTCGCCATGCGTTTGAGTCCCTCCATGAGGCGGGCGCGCTGGGTGGCGATGTTGATGCGGATGTAGCCGTCGGTGCCATACATCGTGCCGCTGTTCACCCATACGTTAGCTTCGCTGAGGAGTTTCTCTTCCAGCTGGTCGGCGGTGAGGCCGGTGGCGGTGATGTCCACCCAAACGAGGTAGGTGCCCTCGAGGTTGAAGACCTTCAGCTGTGGCAGGTGCTCGGCGAAGAAGGCGAGTAGTGCCTGGTAGTTGCCCCAGAGGTACTGGTTGAGCTCGTCTATCCATTCGGCGCCCTCGTTGTAGGCAGCCTCTACGGCAAGCGGTGCGAAGGGGTTGACGTCGCAGATTTCGTTGATGTTGATGGCGCGGTCGATGCGTCGGCGCGTCTCCGGGTCGGCACAGATGATGTTGGCCATCTGCAGTCCGGCGGTGTTGAACGACTTGGAGGGCGAGCAGCAGATGATACACCCAGCCCCCAGACACCCACCCCCTGCCCCTCCCGAGGGGAGGGGGGCTTGATTAGCATTAGAGGTTGCGTCATCAGTAGTAAGAGTATCTAAGCAACCCTCCCCTCGGGAGGGGTTGGGGGTGGGTGTCTGGGAGAAGAGTCTCCCAAACGGCACGAACTCATGGCCGGGCATGACGAGTTCGCAATGGATTTCGTCGCTGACGACGCGCACGTGGTGGCGCTGGCAGATGTCGGCCATGCGCTGCAGCTCGTCGCGCGTCCAGACGCGTCCGGCAGGATTGTGGGGGTTGCAGAGCAGGAAGACGGTGGTCTTCTCGTCGGCACACTTCGTCTCGAAGTCGTCCCAGTCGACGGAGTAGGTGAGGAGAGACCCACTCTGATACCCACCCCCTGCCCCTCCCGAGGGGAGGGGGGCTTGATTAGCTTCTGTGGCTATGTTTTGATGAGAAAGGGTATTTAGACTACCCTCCCCTCGGGAGGGGTTGGGGGTGGGTGTTTGGGCGGTGGGTCTCTTTGCCTCTATCGGCACGAGCTTGCTCTCCAAGACCTCGCAGCCGTTGTTGCGGATGGAGGAGAAGAAGCAGTTGTAGACGGGTGTGAGGATGAGCACGCGCTCACCGGGCATGGTGATGGCCTTGATGACTGCCGAGATGGCGGGCACGACGCCCGTGGTGTACTGTATCCACTCGCGGCGGATGTGCCACTGGTGGCGACGCTCGTACCACCGGATGACGGCGTCGTAGTAGCTGGGCTGCACAATGGCATAGCCGAACACGCCGTGGTCGACGCGCTTGCGCAACGCCTCGCGGATGGCTGGTGCTGCCTCGAAGTCCATGTCGGCCACCCAGAGGGGGATTAACCCACCCCCATCCCCTCCCGAGGGGAGGGGGGCTTGGTTAGTTTCGGTTGCAGCGTTTCTATCACATATAGTATCCAGACTCTCCTCCCCTTGGGAGGGGTGGGGGGTGGGTTCATCCCATTTCACACAGTTGGTGCCGCGACGGTTGATGGGTTTGTCGAAGTCGTATTTCATTTTCTGGTCTCGATGATGCAGTCGTTGGGCTGGCGCACGTTCTCGTCGATGGTGACGGAGCCGATGCTGTCGGCGACGATATGGCCGCTGGTGGGGTTCTTGATGTTCTCGATGTGGCCACGGATGTCGGCCTCGACGGTGCTGTACTCGAACACGCGGTCGCACATCTTGTCGAAGGTGCAGTTTTCGAGCACGAGGTTGTCGACGTAGCAGAGCAGCTGCTCGCCTGCCAGGTGGCAGTTGACGAGGCGCACGTTCTTGGAGTGCCAGGCCAGATACTCGCCGTCGAGCACTGAGTCGTAGACGGTGACGTTTTCACACTCCCAGAAGGAGTCCTTCGTCAGGATTTTGGCGTTGTGCACCTCGACGTTCTTGCAGTACTGGAAGACGTATTTCGAGTCGCTCTCGAGTCCGTCGACATAGATGTTCTGCGAGAACATGAACGGATAGGTGCCGCCGTGCAGGCGCACGTTTTTCAGCCGCAGGCCGTCCACCTTCCAGAACGTCTCGTCGGCATCGGTGATCTGCACGTTCTCCAGTTCGACGTTGTGCATCTCGCGGAAGAACTTCGGCCCGTCGATGCGCGAGTTGCGCATCACCAGGTCGTTGGTATACCAAATGGCCGATCGCGAGCCCATGGCGAAGTAGCAATTCTCGATGCGGGCACCGTCGACGTGCCACCAGGGATACTTGCCGTAGAACTTGCAGTCGTAGGCCTCTATGTTCTGGCACTGCTTGATGCCCGACTCGCCGTCGGTGATGGTGATGTTTTCCAGTCGAAGGTCGTGAGTGGCGAAGAGCGGGCGCTCGCCGCCAAAGTCTTTGTCTCTGATAATGTCCATATTTTTTGTATTCAATTTGTTTGCAGGTTGCAAAGTTACGAAAAACGGACCAATAATTCGCTTTTTTGGAGGAAAAATCGTAACTTTGTGGCCGATTCTCATCTGCCAACACATTAAATCGTGTTAAAGAAACCGAAAAACCCCAATCTGCGTGGGTTAATGTGGATTTTTATTACTAATTTTGCACCTTAATAAAAACAAGTAAGAGATATGGCATCGTTTGTAGAAGACAAAATCGTGATGGACGGACTCACCTTTGACGACGTTCTGCTTATTCCCGCTTATTCGGAAGTGCTGCCCAAGACAGTAGAGTTGAAAACACGTTTCTCGCGGAACATAGAACTGAACGTCCCGTTTGTGACGGCTGCTATGGATACCGTGACGGAATCGGCAATGGCCATTGCCATCGCCCGTGAAGGCGGTATCGGCGTGATTCACAAGAACATGTCGATAGAGGCTCAGGCCCGCGAGGTGGCTATCGTGAAGCGTGCCGAGAACGGCATGATCTACGATCCTGTGACGATTCGTCGCGGCCGCACCGTTGCCGAGGCTCTTGCCATCATGGCCGACTATCACATCGGTGGCATTCCCGTGGTCGACGAGGACAACCGCCTCGTGGGCATCGTCACCAACCGCGACCTGCGCTTCGAGCGCCGCCTTGACAAGCAGATTGACGAGGTGATGACCAGTGAGAATCTCGTCACCACCCATCAGCAGACCGACCTGAAGGCTGCCGCCCAGATTCTGCAGGAGAACAAGATTGAGAAACTGCCCGTCGTCGACAAGGAAGGCCGACTGGTGGGACTGATTACCTATAAAGACATTACAAAGGCCAAGGACAAGCCCATGGCCTGCAAGGATGAGAAGGGCAGGCTGCGCGTGGCAGCAGGTGTGGGCGTGACCGCCGACACGCTGGATCGCGCCCAGGCACTGGTGGATGCCGGTGCCGACGCCATCGTCATCGACACGGCCCACGGCCATTCGCTGGGCGTCGTCGAGAAACTGCGCGAGGTGAAGGCTGCCTTCCCGCAGGTGGATGTCGTAGTGGGCAACGTGGCCACGGGTGCCGCTGCCAAGATGCTGGTGGAGAATGGTGCCGACGCCGTGAAGGTGGGCATCGGCCCGGGCAGCATCTGCACGACGCGCGTCGTGGCAGGTGTGGGCGTGCCGCAACTCAGCGCTGTGTACGACGTCTACAGCGTGCTGAAGGGCACCAACGTTCCTCTCATTGCCGACGGCGGTCTGCGCTATTCGGGCGACATCGTGAAGGCACTGGCCGCAGGTGGCTCGTGCGTGATGATCGGCTCGCTCGTGGCAGGAACCGAGGAAAGCCCCGGCGACACCATCATCTTCAACGGTCGTAAGTTCAAGAGCTACCGCGGCATGGGCTCGCTGGAAGCCATGGAGCAGAAGCATGGCTCGAAGGACCGCTACTTCCAGGGCGACACGAAGGACAACAAGAAACTGGTGCCGGAAGGCATTGCCGGCCGCGTGCCCTACAAAGGAACGGTGCAGGAAGTCATCTACCAGCTCATCGGCGGCTTGCGCTCGGGCATGGGCTATTGCGGTGCTCCCGACATCGTCAGACTGCACGATGCCAAGTTCGTGAAGATTACGGGTGCCGGCGTCATGGAGAGCCATCCCCACGACATCACCATCACCAGCGAGGCTCCCAACTATTCGCGTCCGGAATAAAACAACAATCGATACTTATCTCAATAATTAATAAAATAGGTATGAGAAAAATCCTTTTTGCTGCCTTGCTCCTTGCAGCAACGGCAGTGAGCGCACAGACACAGGACGACCCCGTGGTGATGACCATCAACGGGCAGCCCGTGCTGCGTTCGGAATTTGAGTATTCCTACAACAAGAACAACGCCGACGGTGTCATCGACAAGAAGAGCGTTGAGGAATATGTGGATCTCTTCGTCAACTACAAGATGAAGGTGCAGGCCGCCAAGGATGCCCACCTGGACACGCTGAAGTCGTTCAAGGATGAGTTTGCTTCGTACCGCGACCAGCAGATTCGCCCGGCATTCATCGAGGATGCCGACCTTGAGGCTGAGGCCCAGCGCATCTATGCCGAGACGAAGCATCGCATCGACTCGCTGGGGGGCATGGTGAAGCCTTCGCACATCCTGATTATGGTGAACCAGCGTGCCACCGACGAGCAGCAGAAGGCTGCTAAGGAGCGCATCGACTCTGTGTATCAGGCATTGCAGAACGGTGCCGACTTCGCCCTGATGGCCAAGAAGGTGAGCGACGACAAGGGGTCGGCCCGCAATGGCGGTGAACTGCCTTGGATCACGAAAGGTCAGACGCTGCCCGACTTCGAGAAGGTGGCCTTCGGCCTGGAGCCCGGTCAGATGAGCGCTCCCGTGCTGACGCAGGCCGGATGGCACATCATTAAGATGATGGAGAAGGGTGGTTTCTTCCCCTACGACTCCGTACGTACCGATATCCTGCGCTTCATCGACCAGCGCGGACTGCGCGAGGCGATTGTAGATCGCAAACTTGCCGAACTCGCAGAGAAGGAGAACACCACAGCAGAGAAACTCCTGGAAGCCAAGAAGAATGAGATGGTGGCCGCCGACAGCGACTTGAAGTATCTCATTCAGGAGTACCACGACGGTTTGCTGGCTTTCGAGATCGGCAACCAGAAAGTGTGGGACAAGGCCGCCAAGGACGAGGCCGGACTGGCAGCGTACTTCAAGAAAAACAAGAAGAAATACGCCTGGGAGGAGCCCCGATTCAAGGGCATGGCCTACCACGTGAAGGTGAAAGACGACGTGAAGGCGGTGAAGAAAGCCGTGAAGGGTCTGCCCTTCGACCAGTGGGCTGAAAAACTGCGCACGACGTTCAACAACGACTCCGTGCTGCGCATCCGCGTGGAGAAGGGCATCTTCAAGAAAGGCGACAACGCACTCGTAGACCGCGAAATCTTCAAGAAGGACACCACGGTGAAGGCGCTTGACAAATTCCCCATCGATGCAGTATATGGCAAGAAACTGAAGGCTCCCGAGAACTATCAGGACGTGCGCGGACAGGTGGTGGTGGACTACCAGGAGCAACTTGAGAAGGAGTGGGTGGCCGACCTGCGTCGCCGCTACGCCGTGAAGGTTGACGAGGAAGTGCTGAAGACAGTCAACAAACATTAAAATGAATGTATGAAAAGAATGTCTCTATTCTCGGCTGTCGTTGCCACATCGCTCTTTACGGCGATGGGCGTGAAAGCCAACTATATGTCATCGTCGGACAGCGTGGCCGACGACTCGACGAAGACGGTCGTAGCCGCCATTCCCGAGACCAGCATCGTCGATGAGGTCATCTGGGTGGTGGGCGACGAACCCATCCTGAAGTCGGACGTGGAGGCCATGCGCCTGCAGGCTGAGGCCGAGGGCAACCGCTTCAAGGGCAATCCCGACTGCACGATACCCGAGCAGATTGCCGTGCAGAAACTCTTTCTGCATCAGGCTGCCATCGACTCCATCGAAGTGACGGAGTCGGAGGTGATGCAGGGCATTGACAACCAGATTGAGCGTTGGGTGCAGATGGTGGGCTCGCAGGAGAAACTGGAAGAGTACCAGAACAAGACGATGGCCCAGATTCGTAACGATATCCACGACGAATACAAGAACACGCTGATGGTGCAGCAGATGCGCCAGAAGTTGGTGGAGGATGTGACCGTGACGCCTTCCGACGTGCGCAACTACTTCAAGGATGTCTCGGAAGACAGCATCCCCTTCGTGCCGACCGAGGTGGAGGTGGAAATCATCACGCTGCAGCCGCGCATCTCGATGGAGGAGACCAACCGCGTGAAAGACAAACTGCGCGAGTACACCGATCGCGTGAACAAGGGCGAGACAACCTTTGCCACGCTGGCACGCTTCTATTCGGAAGACCCCGGATCGGCCCGTAAGGGTGGTGAACTGGGCTACATGGGTCGCGGTATGCTCGATCCGGCTTTCGCCAATGTGGCTTTCAACCTGACCGACCCGAAGAAGGTGTCGAAGATTGTGGAGTCGGAATTTGGCTTCCACATCATCCAGCTCATCGATAAGCGTGGCGACCGCGTGAATTGCCGCCACATCTTGCTGAAGCCCCAGGTGTCGGCCGAGGCCATTGAACAGGTGAAGGAACGCCTCGACAGTATCGGCGATGACATCCGCGGTGGGAAGTTCTCGTTCGAAGAGGGCGCTACCTTTATCTCCGATGACAAGGAAACACGCAACAACCACGGTCTGATGTCGTACTTCGACAGGGAGACCGACGTGCTCTCGTCGCGCATCCAGATGAAGAACCTCGCCCCCGAGGTGGCACGTGCCGTCGATACGCTGAAGGTCGGCGAAGTGTCGAAGGCTTTCACCATGATCAACGATAAGGGTAAGCTGGTGGGCGCCATCGTGAAACTGCGCAACCGCATCGAGTCCCACAAGGCCACGATCACCGAGGATTTCCAGGTGCTGAAGAATGTCGTGCTGGCCAAGCGTCGTGAGGATGTGCTGCGCGAGTGGCTCTCCGACAAGATCAAGCATACCTACGTGCGCATGAACGACCGCTACAAGGATTGTGAATTTGAATATCAAGGTTGGATTAAATGATTTTTTCCCCCCGACATAACCCATTTGCAGGCGGGCATAGAATCATGATGATGGTTCTATGCCTGTTTGGCCTATGCTTTGTCTGTGCGATGACTCCTGTGCGAAAAGGACGCAAGGCGCCGAAGAAGGACGACAAGGTCTATCTGGAGCATGCCGACGAACTGCGCTACGACCTGTACGGCCAGACGCGCGACGCGCAGATTGCCAAGGGACGGGTGCACTTTATTCACCAGGGGGCTCATCTATGGTGCGACAGCGCCTACTACTACGAGGCTTCCAACTCGGTGAAGGCCTTCGGCCACGTGCGTTTCAAGCAGGGCGACACACTGACGCTGCGATGCGACGTGGGAACCTACGACGGCGCCGAGGAACTGATGGTGGCCAGCAAGAACGTGGTGCTCACTCATCGCCGCCAGACGCTCTATACCGACAGCCTCACCTACGACCGCCTCTATAAGACGGCCTACTTCGTGGAGGGCGGAAAACTCGTCGACGGCAAGGATCACCTCGTGTCCGACTGGGGACAATATAATACAGGTACGCGCGAGGCCGTCTTCTATTACGACGTGAAGTTGTACAACGGCAACAGGCTTGTCACTACCGACACGCTCTACTACGACACGTCGAAGTCGGTAGCCCATGTCGTAGGACCGTCGAAGGTGACGTCGCAGGGCAGCACCATCGACACCGAGAACGGTTTTTTCAATACCAAGACCGATCAGGCGCAGATGTACGGCCGCTCGACGGTGGTCGACAAGCAGAAGACCATCACGGGCGATAGCCTCTTCTACGACGATAAGTCCGGCGAGAGCGAAGCCTATGGCAACGTCGTCTACGTGGACAAAGAGAATAAGAATGAACTGAATTGCGACCACATGGTCTACAACGAGAAGACGGGTGCCGGCATGGCCACTCAGCGTGCGGTGGTGAAGGACTTCTCACAGCCCGACACGCTCTACATGCACGGCGACACCATCCGCATCTTCACGTTCAATATCAATACTGATTCTGTCTATCGCAAGGTACACTGCTATCCCCACGTGAGGGCTTTCCGCACCGATGCACAGGCCGTGTGCGACTCGCTGGTCTTCAACTCGCAGGATTCTTGCATGACGATGTATCAGGATCCCATCGTCTGGAATGGTGAAAGGCAGTTGCTGGGCGAGGAGATACAGGTCTTCATGAACGATTCCAGCATTCGCCGTGCACACGTCATCGGGCAGGCATTCTCCGTTGAGAAAGTCGATGAAGACGAGCACTATAATCAGATTTCTTCGAAAGAGATGGAGGCCTTCTTCACCGATGGAAAAATCCATGAGGCAGTCTCCTACGGCAACGTGCAGGCGGTCTATTATCCCATCGACGAGAAGGATAGCACTATCATCGTCATGGATTATACCGAGACCGACACGTTGCGGATGTACTTCACCCCTGAGCGAAAACTCTATAAGATATGGATGCCGAAGGCCAGTGGCACGTGGTATCCGCTGACCCAGATTCCGTCGTCGAAACTCAAATTGGAACGCTTTGCCTGGTTCGAGGATATCCGCCCTGTCAACAAAGACGACATCTTCGTATGGCGTGGCAAAGGCGAGGAGGCAAAACTGAAAGTCATCGAGCGCCATGCCGCACCTCTGCAGCAGTTGCCGTCGGAAAGCCCCGCTGTGCCTGCGCCTGCAGCCGAGTCGGCAACATCTGCCGAGACATTGATGCCTGCTGCTTCAGATGCCCCGGCTGATGCTTCAACGCCTGCAGCCCCCGTACCGACTGCTGATTCTTCAACACCCGAAACCACCGAAACCCCGTAACCCCCTCTTGTTATGACCGATGTCATTCAGCTTCTTCCCGATTCCGTGGCCAACCAGATTGCTGCTGGTGAAGTCATTCAGCGTCCGGCGAGCGTCGTCAAAGAGCTTGTCGAAAATGCTGTTGATGCCGGCGCCAAGACCATTAATCTGGTCGTAGTTGATGCCGGAAGGACGATGATTCAGGTCATCGACGATGGTTGCGGTATGTCGGAGACCGATGCCCGTCTGGCTTTCGAACGTCATGCAACGTCGAAGATTCGCAAGGCCGACGACCTGTTCGACCTCCACACGATGGGCTTCCGCGGCGAGGCGCTGCCTTCCATTGCTGCCGTTTCGCAGGTGGAGTTGCGCACCCGGCAACCCAACGAGGAACTGGGCATCCAACTGTCGCTCTCGGGATCACGTTTCGTCAGTCAGGAACCTTGTTCGTGTCCCGTGGGCAGCAGTTTTAAGATTGAGAATCTTTTCTTCAACGTTCCCGCACGCCGGAAATTCCTGAAGTCCAACACCACAGAGTTGAACAATATCATCGCAGCCTTCGAACGCATCGTGCTGGTCTATCCCGACATCTCCTTCACCATGCACAGCAACGATGTTGAGCTGTTCAACCTCAAGGCTGGCAACCTGCGCCAGCGCATCGTAGATGTGTTTGGCAAAAGGCTCAATCAGGACCTCCTGCCAGTCGATGTCAAGACGTCGCTGGGCAAAATCTATGGCTTTGTAGGTAAACCTGAATCGGCGCGCAAGAAGAATGCCCAGCAGTATTTCTTCGTCAACGGTCGCTTCATGAAGCATCCCTATTTCCACAAGGCGGTGCAGAATGCCTTCGAGCGCCTGGTACCGGCAGGCGAGCAAGTGCCTTACTTCATCTACTTCGAAGTGCCCTCGTCCGACATCGACGTGAACATCCATCCCACCAAGACCGAGATTAAGTTCGAGAACGAGCAGGCCATTTGGCAGATTCTTGCAGCTGCCGTGAAGGAATCCATCGGTATTTTCAACGACGTGCCGTCTATTCCCTTCGACACTGCAGGCAAACCCGACATCCCCGTCTTCGTGCCTGGCAGCACCCCTCCAGCCATGCCGAAGGTCGACTATAACCCGCAGTACAATCCTTTCAAGACGTCTCCTTCCGGCGGACAGCCGCGCAAGGCCGTCAACGACTGGCAGCAGTTCTACGAGGGCTTGCAGAATCGGCAGACTCCTGCCGCACAGCCGCAGCTCTTTGACAAAGGACAGCCTGAGGCTGGTTCTGATGCTGCCGCGGGCTCCCTCATTGCTGATGCTTCGCCCGTCCACTATCAGTACAAGGGGCAGTACATCATGACGGCCGTGAAGTCGGGGCTGATGATTATCGACCAGCATCGCGCGCATGTACGTATTTTATATGAGCAGTATCTGGCACGCCAGGAATCGCGACAGTGGGCATCACAGAAACTGCTGTTCCCCGAAATCATACAGCTCTCGAAGCCCGAACTGCGCACCTATGTCGCCATTGCCGACGAACTGGCAGCCATGGGCTTCGAACTCACCTCGCTCGGCGGCGACAGCTATGCCGTCAATGCCATTCCTGCAGGTCTCGATGGCGTCAACCCCGTCACGCTCGTGCGCGAGATGATAGAAGGAGCAGCCAACTCCTATGGTCGGCTGAAGGATGAAATCAACCATTCACTCGCACTCAGCCTTGCCCGCAATGCCGCCATTCCCGTGGGCCAAGTGCTTGGTAACGACGAGATGGACAACATCGTCAATGGCCTGTTCGCATGCCAGAATGTCAACTACACCCCCGATGGCAAGGCGATACTGTCTATTCTGAAACAACAGGAAATAGAACGACTTTTCGGCTGAAAAACGACAAAAATCAAGAAAAATGCCCTAAAAAAGCATCTTTTTGCCCTAAAAAACGAAAAAAACTTAAAAAAAAGTGACACCGTTTAAAAATAATTATTAACTTTGTGCCCGAAATATGTCGTATTGACAACGAATGAATAATGTTTAATGGTATATTTTTTTTAATTTAATTAAGTTATGAAAAAGTTTTTGATGATTCTGGCTTTCGCCAGTGTTTCCATGGCCTCTATGGCACAGGAAGATCCTACGCTGAAGTATAGCGTAGCAACAAACTCGTTCTGGCAGAACTGGTTCATTCAGGTGAACGGTTCTTGGAATGCTTTCTACTCTAACGAGGAGAAGGGTGATGACTTCGCTAAGAGTCCTTTCAAGGATTTCCGCAGCGCTCCCGGTTTCTCGGTAGCAGTTGGTAAGTGGTTTACTCCTGGTCTCGGTCTTCGCACTAAGTTTGCTGCCATGAACGGCCGCAGCGTGATCAGCGAGAACAAGGACGCCAACGACGTTAAGTTCTGGAATGCACAGGAGCAGGCTCTGTTCAACCTGAGCAACATGCTCTGCGGTTACAGCGCAACCCGCGTTTGGAACTTCATTCCCTACGCTGGTGTTGGTATCACCCGTAACTGCTCGTACAACACTTATGAGCTCGCCGCTAGCGCTGGTATCCTGAATACCTGGAAGCTCTCGAAGCGCGTGCTGCTCAACCTCGACCTCGGTATGACCTTGTGCGGTGACGACTTCGAAGGCCGCCTCGGTGCCAAGAAGTATGTCGACCTCGGTGGTAAGGGTGGCGATCCCTCTCCCTCGAACCACGACCGTTGGTTCACTGGCGAGATCGGTCTGACCTTCAACCTCGGTCGCGTAGGTTGGGACAAGACTCCCGATGTGGACGCTATCAAGGCCCTCTCGCAGAGCCAGATCGATGCCCTCAACGCACAGCTCAACGATGCTAACGCTGAGAACGCTCGCCTGAACGCTCGTCTGCGTGAGGCTCTGGCCAACCAGAAGCCCGCTGAGACTCCGAAGGCTGTTCGTGAGTTCGTTACCACTCCCGTTTCGGTGTTCTTCAACCTCGACAAGACCAACATTGCTTCGCAGAAGGACCTCGTGAACATCGAGGGTGTTGCTAAGTATGCTAAGGAGAACAACACTAACCTCCTCGTCACTGGTTACGCTGACAGCGCTACTGGTAAGGCTGACCACAACATGTGGCTGTCTGAGGAGCGTGCCAAGACTGTCGCTGAGGAACTCGTGAAGATGGGTGTAAGCCGCGACAAGATTGAGACCGTTGCTAAGGGTGGTGTTGATGAGCTTTCGCCCATCTCGTTCAACCGCCGCGCAACTGTTCAGGTGAAGTAATCTCACACTGACAACAGCGTCTCTTTTTGAACGCAAATAATGACTATGTAGAGTCGGATTTTATCTGGCTCTGCATAGTCATTTTCTTTTTGGTGGAGCAGATGTCGCAGATGTCAACCCTGCTTTTATGTATGTGTTTCACGTCGCAATAGCGTTTTATCTATATCTTTTTCACTGTTTTTACGCAGAAAAGTAAAAAAGTGAGGAAAAAATTTGGTGGGTTCAGAAAAAAGTCGTACCTTTGCACCCGCTTAGAAAAAGTAACGGGCGTTTAGCTCAGCTGGTTTAGAGCATCTGCCTTACAAGCAGAGGGTCGGCGGTTCGAATCCGTCAACGCCCACTTGGGGTGTTTCCCGGTAGTCCTTAGTGGCTGTCGGGATTTTTTGTGCCCTTACTTTTCGTGCGGGATAACAACTTGTTTTGTTTGGGAAAACAACTTGTTTTGTTTGGGAAAACAACTTGTTTTGTTTGGGAAAATAACTTGTTTTGCCATGGAAATATACTCATTTTGCAAAAGATGGATGCTCTTTTTTCAATGGAAATACATTCATTTTGCAGATAGTGGTTAATTTTTTGAAAAAACAAGGCGATAGTTTTGGTTATTTAGGCGAAAAGACGTAATTTTGCAGTCTCTAATGAGAGGAGACATGTAAGGAAGTTTGTTTTTTAACAGAATAGTAGATAACGTAACGTTTTGAGAACGCAATCGATAACACATTAACAATTGTCATGACACTGGAATTACTGACAGCTATTTCGCCTGTTGACGGCCGCTATCGCGGAAAAACTGAACCCTTAGCAGCTTATTTTTCTGAATACGCACTCATTCGCTACCGCATTCGTGTAGAGATTGAGTACTTCATCTCGTTGTGCGAGTTGCCGTTGCCTCAGTTGGCTGGTTTCCCGACTGAGTTGTTCCCCCGCCTGCGTGCTATCTATCAGGATTTTCAGGTGGCAGATGCCCAGCGTGTGAAGGAAATCGAGCAGGTCACCAACCACGACGTGAAGGCTGTGGAATACTATATTAAGGAGCAGTTTGACAAGATTCCTGCCGGTGAGGCCGCTCCCGCAGGCTCGGAGGCAGTTTCTGACGGCAATGCTGCATCAGTAGCCACGGCTGCCGGCTCGGCTGTCGACCTCACTCCTTTCAAGGAGTTTGTCCACTTTGGCCTGACTTCTCAGGACATCAATAATACTAGTGTGCCCCTTTCGCTGAAGGATGCCCTCAACGACGTGTTCTGCCCGCAGGTGGAGGAACTTATCGCCCAGCTGCAGCAGTATGCCGACGAATGGTCTGACATTCCCATGCTGGCCAAGACCCACGGCCAGCCCGCCTCGCCCACGCGACTGGGTAAGGAGGTCATGGTCTATGTTTATCGCCTCACCGAGCAGCTGCGCTCGTTGCGCGCCTGTGTGCTCACGGCGAAATTCGGTGGTGCCACGGGCAATATGAACGCCCACCACGTGGCCTATCCCGACTACGACTGGCGCACTTTTGCCAACCGCTTTGTTAGCGAGAAACTGGGCCTACAGCGCGAACAGTACACCACTCAGATCAGTAACTACGATGCACTGGCAGCCGTCTTCGACGCCGTGCGACGCATCAATACCATCATCATTGACCTCGACCGCGACTTCTGGATGTACATCTCAATGGAGTATTTCAAGCAGAAGATCAAGGCAGGCGAGGTGGGTTCGAGTGCCATGCCGCACAAGGTGAACCCCATCGACTTCGAGAATAGCGAGGGCAACCTCGGACTGGCCAACGCCCTGTTGCAGTTCCTCGCCCAGAAACTGCCCATCAGCCGTCTGCAGCGCGACCTCACCGACTCCACGGTGCTGCGCAACATCGGCGTGCCCCTCGGCCACGGTGTCATTGCCATCCAGAGCACGCTGAAGGGCCTGCGCAAGCTCATCCTCAACGAACCGAAGCTGCAGGCCGACCTCGACGACAACTGGGCCGTGGTGGCCGAGGCCATCCAGACCATCCTGCGTCGTGAGGCCTATCCGCATCCCTATGAGGCGCTGAAGGCACTCACCCGCACCAACCGCAAGATGACCGCCGACGTCATCCGCGAGTTCATCATGACGCTCAATGTCAGCGACAGCGTGCGCCAGGAGTTGCTGGCCATCACGCCGTCGAGCTACACGGGCATCTGACGACCCCCAGAAACCAACAACATACTTTTATATCAGAGAGAATTAGAAAAGCATTTAAGATTTTAAAAAGATTTCAACCCATGAGTCAGGATTTAGAAAACAAGCAGCAGGAGAATGCTGCAGAGCAGAACGACAACAGCCGTGAGGGCTATGTGCCGGCAGGCAACTATCAGAAAGAATATCGTCCGGTGGGCAAGGGCCAGCGCCCTCGCATCCATTCGCAGCGTGCCTACAGCAGCGAGAACGGACGCAGTGAGGAGGAAAGCTTCCGTCCCGAAGGCTTCGGGGCCGGACTCCAGCAAGGACAGCAACGCACATTCCGTCCGCGCTTCAATGGTCAGCAGGGTGGCTATCAGCCCCGCCAGCAGGGTGGCTATCGTCCCCGCTACAACGCCGATGGCGAGCAGGGTGGCTATCAGCCCCGTCAGCAGGGTGGCTATCGTCCCCGCTACAATGCCGATGGCGAGCAGGGTGGCTATCAGCCCCGCCAGCAGGGTGGCTATCGTCCCCGCTACAACGCCGATGGCGAGCAGGGTGGCTATCAGCCCCGCCAGCAGGGTGGCTATCGTCCCCGTTACAGCGCCGATGGCGAGCAGGGTGGCTATCAGCCCCGCCAGCAGGGTGGTGGCTACGGTCAGCCCCGTCAGCAGGGCGGTTTCCGTCCGCGCTACAACAACCCGCAGCAGGGTGGCGGCTTCCGTCCGCGCTATAGCAACCCGCAGCAGGGTGGTGGCTACGGCCAGCCCCGTCAGCAGGGATACAAGCCCTACGGCTACGGTCAGCAGCAGCGCCCCGGCTACAACCCCAATGCCAAGTACAGCCTGAAGAAGCGCATCGAATATAAGGAAGAACATATCGATCCCAACGAACCCATCCGTCTGAACAAATTCCTGGCCAACGCCGGCGTGTGCTCGCGCCGCGAGGCCGACGACTTCATCCAGGCAGGTGTCGTCACCGTCAACGGCGAGGTGGTGAAGGAGCTGGGCACCAAGGTGAAGCGCACCGATACGGTGGTGTTCCACGATCAGCCCGTAGTGCTCGAGAAGAAGGTCTACGTGCTCCTCAACAAACCGAAGGACACCGTCACCACGAGCGACGACCCGCAGCAGCGCAAGACCGTCATGGATCTTGTGAAGGATGCCTGCCCCGAGCGCATCTATCCCGTAGGACGCCTCGACCGCAATACCACGGGTGTGCTCCTGCTCACCAACGACGGCGACCTCGCTTCGAAGCTCACCCATCCGAAGTTCCTCAAGAAGAAGGTCTACCACGTCTATCTCGATAAGAACGTCACCGCTCACGACATCCAGCAGATTGCCGAGGGCATCACCCTCGACGACGGCGAGATTCGTGCCGATGCCATCGCCTATGCCAGCGACACCGACAAGTCGCAGGTGGGCATTGAAATCCACTCGGGCAAGAACCGCATCGTGCGCCGCATCTTCGAGAGCCTCGGTTATCGCGTCGTGAAACTCGACCGCGTGCAGTTTGCCGGCCTCACCAAGAAGAACCTGCGCCGCGGCGACTGGCGCTTCCTCACCGAGAAGGAAGTGGAAATGCTCCGCATGGGTGCGTTTGAATAATTTAATCACAATAATATGAAACGTACAAAAGTTATTGACGCACTCCAGTCTACCGACTACGGGCAGCCCATCTGCCTGAAGGGCTGGGTGCGTACCCACCGCTCCAGCAAGGCTGTCGACTTCATCGCCCTGAACGATGGCTCCACCATCAAGAACGTGCAGGTGGTGGCCGATCCCGCGAAGTTTGATGCCGAACTGTTGAAGCAGATCACCACTGGTGCCTGCATCGCTGTCGAAGGCACGCTCGTCGAGAGTCCCGCTGCTGGCCAGCCCTCTGAGGTGCAGGCCGAGAAGATAGAAGTGCTGGGCCTCTGCGGTGCCGACTACCCCATGCAGAAGAAGGGACAGTCGTTCGAGGCCATGCGCAAGAATGCCCACATGCGCCTGCGCACCAACACCTTCGGCGCCGTCATGCGCATCCGCCACAACATGGCGATGGCTATCCACACCTACTTCCACGAGCACGGGTTCTTCTACTTCCATACACCGCTCATCACCGCCAGCGACTGCGAAGGCGCCGGCAACATGTTCCAGGTGACCACGAAGAATCTCTACGACCTGAAGAAGGACGAGCAGGGTAAGATTATCTACGACGACGACTTCTTCGGCGAGCAGACATCGCTCACCGTCAGCGGACAGCTCGAAGGCGAGCTCGGAGCCACTGCGCTCGGAGCCATCTACACCTTCGGCCCCACCTTCCGCGCCGAGAACAGCAACACGCCCCGCCATCTGGCCGAGTTCTGGATGGTGGAGCCCGAGGTGGCGTTCATCGACCAGGAAGAGCTTATGGACCTCGAAGAAGACTTCATCAAGTACTGTGTGCGCTGGGCACTCGACAACTGCCGCGACGACCTGGAGTTCCTCAATAAGATGATCGACAAGACCCTCCTTGAGCGTCTCGAAGGCGTGCTGAAGGAAACCTTCGTGCGCCTGCCCTACACCGAAGGCATCCGCATCCTGCAGGAAGCCATCAGCAAGGGCAAGAAGTTCGAGTTTCCCTGCCAGTGGGGCGACGACCTCGCCAGCGAGCACGAGCGCTACCTCGTGGAAGAGCACTTCAAGAAGCCTGTCATCATGACCGACTACCCGCGTGCCTTCAAGTCGTTCTATATGAAGCAGAACGCTCCTGTGGATGGCAATGCTGCCGATGGCGCAAGCGTAGGCTACAAGGGTGCCGTGGCTCCCGGTCCCACCATGCAGGGCACCGACGTGCTGTTCCCGCAGATCGGCGAAATCATCGGCGGCTCCGTGCGTGAGGAAAGCTACGACAAGCTCATGGCCGAAATCAACCGTCGCGAGATGGACATGACCCACCTCTGGTGGTATCTCGACACTCGTCGCTGGGGCAGTTGTCCCCATGCCGGCTTCGGACTGGGCTTCGAGCGACTCATCCTCTTCGTCACCGGAATGCAGAACATACGCGACGTCATCCCGTTCCCGCGCACACCGAAGAATGCTGAATTCTGATACACCTTATATATTATATATAGGCGCGTAGACACTCAGTGCTCAGAGTGCATAAATCAGCAAAAAACACTCGGAAACAGCCGAAAAAATAAGACAAAACGAAAAAAATCGTGCAAATTCGTCAAAAAAATCAAGATATTTCAAAAAAAACTTCAAATTTATTTGTTTGTTTTAAGAATTATCTCTATATTTGCACCGAAATTCTATCTCCTAGGCTGAATAGAGTGGGGTGCTATGCCCTGAAATGAGGTCGAAACGAGAGAAAAATGAGATAAACAAT
>Ga0256404_1002848_pt1 | contig 36889 bp, 34 predicted proteins | sample RumenRJG_01DNA_FD_185990 | JGI IMG/M metagenome (GOLD analysis project Ga0256404, IMG submission 185990) | Bovine rumen microbial communities from Lethbridge, Alberta, Canada - RJG_01 | ecosystem: Host-associated > Mammals > Digestive system > Stomach > Rumen | place: Canada: Alberta | collected...
TTACAAAGGTGTAAGTAACTTTTGTATAATCTGCTGAACTTGGCGGTGTCGGTACAGTCATCGATGCTAATTGACTGTAGTAATTTGAAGATTCATTAGATAATGCAGTTCTCTGCTGGTTTATCTGCTGTCCTTCATATTCGGTATTAGTCTTGCGAGCCGTCAAAGTTAAAAATCTGGCTTGTGATGCACTCATTCCCATAGTGACTGTTCCTTTCGTCTTTTACGCTATATCTTTCATGTCGGTTTCATGTTTTTCAAACTTTAATTTTTTATTCTTTTTTGCTTAACATTCTGTTACAATACCCCCGAATCCCAATAATAATGGCAATCCTACATGTTAAGACATGTTACAGGGGATTTGAATTTAGCCACAATTTTCACATATATTGATTTATTAAACATAATAAGTAAAAATATCTATATGAAAAAAATATTACTTATACTCACATTAATAATTATTGCAACAAGTGTAAACGCTCAAACCCTGACAGGAGGAATTACATACACAACACAAGATGCACGGATTGAACTACAAAACACAAGACCGCCGGCAATTGATTTTCTGCTTATACAGGATAATTTTACAGATAAAAACCACCCGGAAAACTATAGCCAATTATTAAAAGGAGTTACAGAGCTAAAAGACAGGACTTTGGGCATATTTTCCGACAGCACTTATGCCGTAAAATATAAAAATAATCCTAAATACATCTGGTATTATGACTCTAAAGGGACATTAATATATACAGAAGAACAAACTTCTTCCCAATATCCGTATAAAACATACAAATACACTCCTGACGGAGAACTTGTTAATATGACTTTAAGAGTGAGTAAAGACGAAACATTTATATTTTCACAATACGGGCAACTGCTTGGGCATTGGGTTGGGCAAAATTGCTATGACGAAAACGGCAATATCGTTATGACAAGAAAAATATCTGAATAACACTATATTTTTCACCTTTACAACAAACGGTTGATTGAATAGCTATAAATTTTGTATAAAATTATAATATGGCTATAAATAAAGAATTATACGAAAGATACAAAGCAATGAAAGCCGCAAAGCTTTCAGCTTCGGGAAATAATACCGAAAAGGCACCTGTTACAACGCAGACTCAACAGGCTTCAAATAAACCTGAAAATTCTGCTCCCGTAACAAGTTACTCATCCTTAGCAAACAATAACAACACCGAACCCAATAATTATCCGGGAAATAATATAAATTATCCTGACAATGTCGCCAAGGAATACAATAATCAATTTACATATTCACAACCTGCAAAAAATCAGACATATATTCAGGAAACAACAACTGTACCAGAGCCTGCTCAAACCCATCAGGCTCCACAGTTAAAGAAATTTGCGCTTATAGGGTATCCTTTAGGTCACTCTCTATCGGAATACATACACCTTGCAGGTTTTGAAAGTCTTGGAATTAAGGCAACTTACGAACTTATACCGACACCGCCGGAAGAACTTGTGGACAGAGTTAAATACCTAAGGAATAGTGGTTATAGCGGATTTAATGTAACCATTCCGCTTAAACTACCCGTAACAATGTTTCTTGATGAAGTTGACGCTTCTGCCAATATAGTAAAAGCGATTAATACGGTTGTGATTAACCCGCAAACAAATGCACTTAAAGGGTATAATACAGATGTTATAGGATTTATCAAAGCTATACCGCAGGACATTAATTTATATAATAAAACTGTTGCAATTCTTGGAACCGGCGGAGCTTCAAGAGCTGCGATAACAGCACTTGCGCAAAAACAAGTAAAAGAGATTAAATTATACACAAGAAACATTACAAATTGCATTGAATTGCTTGAATATTTGAGAAAATCATTCCCAAAAGTTGAATTTAACGCATATCAAATAGACAAGTTCAAAAATCTTTCGGATATATATATGGTTGTAAACGCAACCCCTATTGGCATGAGCGGACAAGCCGTAGGATACTCTCCGCTTGAAGAAGAAGAAATTAAAACTCTTCCGTCCAATGCAATAGTTTATGATGTAATATATAACCCTAAAAAAACAAACCTTATAAAACTAGCACAAAAGCATAAATACAGAACAATTACAGGGTTAGACATGCTTATACATCAGGCTTTAGAAGCTCAAAAAATATGGACCGGATTAACTCCTGATTTTAAAGACATGAAAATTGCCGCTTTAGAAAATCTTGATTAATTACTGCGGAGAGTATTTTATACCCTGATAAGAATTTCTGCGTAAAAATTCTCGGTCTAACAGATTTAAACATTCAAATTTTGCCCCCATCCAATCAGGGGCGACCAGAGTGAATCTGTGTCCGTTTCCTGCAAGGCGGTGAATTGTCGTTTCAGGTGGTAATATTTCAAGCATGTCGCATAATAAATAGGTATAATCTTCCATTGTGCAAAAATCAATTTCACCGTTTTCATACATTTTGGCAAGTTTTGTGCCCTGTAAAGCACACAACATATGCACCTTTATACCGTCAACTTTCAGGCGAGCAAGCTCCTGAACAGTCTGCATAATTTCTTCTCTTGTTTCCCACATACCGACAATTATATGCACACAGACATTTATACCTTTTTCTTTTGTTTTTTCATAAGCTCGTAAAAAACAATTATAATCATGTCCCCTGTTTATACGCTTTAAGGTTTTGTCATGAATAGACTGCAAACCATATTCTATCCATGTATAATAATCTTTTGATATATCAGAAATAAGATTTAATTTATCTTCATCAACACAGTCAGGACGAGTTCCTATAGAAATTCCAACTACATCAGGGTGTTTTAGGGATGAATAATAAATTTTTTCAAGCTCACTAACAGGTTTATATGTATTAGTATAAGCCTGAAAGTAAGACATAAACTTCTCAGCTTTAAACCTTTTTCGCTGGTTTTCAATTTCTTCAATAACCTGATCCTCAACAGACAAAAGACTTGAATGAGCTCTTGAAAAGCTGCCTGTTTCATCACAAAATATACAACCGCCTGAAGAAATTGTACCGTCACGATTCGGACACGAAAAACCGGCGTCAAGAGTTATCTTATAAACCTTCACGCCGAATTTTTGCTTTAAATATTCACTAAATTGATTATAACGCTTATCCGTATTATTAAACATTGTTCAAAGAAAGACTATTTTTCTTCCTCGTCATAAATAGGATAAACATAATGTTCACCGCATTGAGGGCATACAACTTCCTGTTGTTTGCCATCTTCAACTTTTGCAACCTCAAATAAACATTTACATCCTGACTGCACGCAGCGAATAGCCAGTGTAGGTCTTATTAATCTTGCCATAATTATTACCTCCTTAATACTTATTAAACTTTATCACAATATTTTATATAAGTCTATTTTGTAACCAATGAATCTTCGAGCATGTGTATAGCCTTTTCCATTTTTTCAGACGAAAAATCAAGATTTGAACTTACATGGTGAACAGCATAAAATGTCGGATCAAACAACGGGTCACGGCGATTTAACATATTAGATAAAGAAGTAGAAATAAACCCAAGCAGTTTTCCTATCCAAAACGGTAATGTAATAGTCTTAAATTCTTTATTAGGAAAATATTTTTTACCTATTTGCCTGTAATACTCGTCAATTGTAGTTTTTTGAGAATCAATAATAGTAATGGCACTATTATCAAAATCGTTAAACATACTCACAGACACAATAGTTTTGGCAACATTTTTTACATTCGCTAAAGGCCACCTGTTATTACCCTTCCACTTGCCAAAATGAATAATAAAAGGTGAAACTTCCAAAAATTCCCTGAAACGATTTTCTAAAGTTTTATCACCCTCACCCCAAACTGCAGCAGGACGAATTATCACGTATTTTGAGCAGTTTTCACGCAGCCAGTTTTCAGATTTAATTTTAAAATGCGGATAAGGATTTTTGGGAAATTCACATAAAGGACTATCCTCTGTCGCATTTTCAAAATCTTTTATCCCGTAAACATCACTTGTAGAGACATAAACAAATTTTTCTCTTGGCAGTTTTGACAAATATTTAACAGGTTCATAATTTAATTTAGCGAATTTATCATAAGCTCCAATGTCTTTAGCTAAACCAGCCACATGACAAACAACATCAACCCTATGATTAAATTCACTCATAAAGGCTTCACTTGTAACATCTCCTTTTACGATTTCAACATTATCCAATGAAGAAAGTTCATCAGGCACATTATTATGAACAAGGGCGATTACATGCCAGCCGTATTTTGAATATTCCTTAACAACATTCAATCCTATAAAACCGCCTGCACCTGTTACCAAAACTGATTTCATACTTATTTCCCCTTAAAAAATAACCGAGGGCAAGCCCTCGGCTACTAATTATTGTTATTTTAAACTATTTTATTAGACCGTACTCTTTGCCTAATTCAGCAATAATTTCAACGGCTCTGTCAATTTGTTCAAAAGACAAATCTTTCATTGCACAAAGTCTTAAACGACATTCTTTTCTTCTTACAGCAGGATATGTAACAATGTTTACATAAACCCCGCGTTCACGAAGTTTTTGATACATTTCAAAAAGAATAGGTTCATTATAAATCATTACAGGTACAACTGCAGATTGAGAATGACCTATATCAAAACCTTTTTCAGTAAGCTTTTTCTTTAAATAATTAATATTATCCCAAAGCTTTGTTCTGCCCGCAGTATCAGTTTCTAAAAGTTTAAATACTTCATTCAGTCCACCTGCAACAGATGCAGGAAGTGCTGTAGAGAAGAAATAACTTCTTGCATAAAGGCGTAAGTACTGAACAATTTTTCTTGATGCCGCACAGTAACCACCAAGACCGCCAGGGCCTTTTGATAACATACCAACATGAAGATCTATCTTATCCATTACACCATAATGTTCAGCAGTACCACGGCCTGTAGGTCCTACAACACCAACACCATGCGCATCATCAACCATGATTCTGCAATGATATTTTTGAGCCAATTCAACAATTTTATCAAGATATGCCATATCCCCATCCATAGAGAATACACCGTCTGTGATAATCAATCTGCCTGTTTTTTCAGCAGGAATTCTTGATAAGATTCTTTCTAACCCCTTCATATCACGATGAGGGAAAACCTTTATTTCGGCACCTGATAATACGTTGCCGTCAAAAATTGAAGCATGGTTAGCTGCGTCATTTATTATTACATCATTTTTCCCGCATAAAGCAGAAACAATACCTATATTTGCACCATATCCTGAAGGGAAAACTATACAATCTTCAGCTCCGTAGAATTTCGCAATCCTAGCTTCCAATTCTTTATGAATATCTGTAATACCAGCATAATTTGAAACTGCACCCATGCCATAACCAAACTCATCAAGAGCTTTTCTTGCCGCATCCACAACTTGAGGATGTGTAGATAAATTCAAATAAGAATTAGAACCTAACATTATAACATTGTGAATACTACCGTCTTTTTCTCTTATTTCAAGCTCAGGTTTTACTTTATCCATTGTAACCATACCCAAACCTTCATTTCCGGTCAGCACACCACTGGATAAAACTTCATCCACCCTACTGGCTTTGTCAAATAAATCTTCACCTTCCAATGTATCAATAAAATTTTCAAACTTTATATTCATTGAGGCTTTTTCTTCTGTTGTAATCAATTCCACATCCCCCATTCGATCAATTGTATAACTATACGGACATTATACTACAAACATATATATTATGACATATATTTAATAATATTTTTACAAAACTAGATTACAGACATATAAAATTTATATACCATTCTTGTTAATTTTTCATCACTTTTAAGACGAGTAATCATTTCATTTAACAATTCTTTGTGCGGTTTCAGATGTTTAAATCTAAAAAGTTCTTCCGGTTCTATTTGTAAAGCATCAATTATTTTATTCAAATTTTCGGCAGTAGGATAATATCTTCCGCGTTCAATATTGCTAAGACTTACAGTTTCAATTCCTATTATTTCGGCCATACGTTCTTGAGTCAGATTTCTTGATTTTCGGAGTTCTTGAATCCTTTTACCAAGCAAATTTTTTATATCCATAACCACCTCAATAAACAATTTACTTCATGATTTTAAAAAAAATAATTATGCTTTACATAAATTAATGATTGATTATTAATGTTTAGCATGAATAATATGATGTAAAACATTAACTTAATTAATATATATTAATGCATTACATATTAAATAGCCAAAATATTCAAAAAATAAATTCTTATGAAAGATATACAAATGAATAAAAATGCAGAAAATACTTATGCAAAAAAAATGGAAGAAAGAAAAGGTACAAAAGTTTCTGTTATTATTCCTTGCTATAATAAAGGAAAATATGTTAAAGAAGCAGTTGAATCCGTGATTAATCAAACATATCAAAATATTGAAATTGTTTGTATTGATGACTGTTCAACAGATAACAGTTACGAAATTCTTAAAGAACTTGCTAATAAATATGAAAATATAATATTACTCCGAAATGAAGAAAATAAAGGGGTTGTTTACAGCAGAAACACTGCGATTAATACCGCTACAGGAGAATATATTTTACCTCTTGATGCAGACGATACTATTGAACCAACATACATAGAAAAAGCAGCAAAAATATTAAACTCGTACAATCAGGTTGGAGTTGTTTATTGTAAATACAAATATTTTGGGGATTCTCAAAGAAAAATTGAAATACCGAAATTTACAAAAGAATACCTTTTGTATTCAAGTTGTATCAGTTCGTGCTCAATGTTCAGGAAAAAAGATTTTCAAAAAATCGGCGGTTACAAAGAATGTATGAAAAACGGTTGTGAAGATTGGGAATTATGGTTAACTTTCTATGAAAACGGTTATGGGTTCCACAGAATTGATGAATATATGCTTAATTACAGAAAAGAAAAAGATACCAGAACAAAACACGCTGTTCACAACATAAATGAAGTAAAAAATAACATAATAAAATTTCATATAAATCTTTACTTGAGTGATGAAAACTTCTCTGAAAAAGCATTAAGCAGTGAAAATGTATCACAAAAACACAAGAAATACAGAAAGTTATTTAATATATTTCTAGCTTTATCAATTATCGAATTATTAATCCTCGTTACTTTTGGAGCTTTAATATGTTTTCAATAGTAATTCCTACAATGCAAAATAATATAAAAGTATTTAATATGCTACTAGATGAGTTAACCGAAAACGAATATGTTGGAGAAATTATTATAATAGATAATTCCTTATTAGGAATTGAGTACAAATCTGACAAAATAAGAGTTATTACACCATCTAAAAACATTTATGTAAACCCTGCGTGGAATTTAGGGGTAAAAAATGCAAAATATGAATATGTTGGACTTTTAAATGACGATTTAATTTTCCCTAAAAACTTTTTTGAATATGTACACAAATTTATGGAAAGCACTAATAATGTTGGCTACATTGGGCTTGAAACAATACCTAAAACAGCACCTGAAAAATTTTCTGATTATCCCGATAATACGGAACTTAAATACCAAACAGTTCAAGATAGACCTGATTGCTGGGGAAGTGCAATATTCTTTTCGAAGTCAAATTATTTCACAATTCCTGAAGAATTAAAAGTTTGGTGTGGAGACGATTACATTTTTTACAGAAGCATAGACAAAGGGTTAACTAATTATGCAATATCTAATTCAAATATTATGCACCTGCACTCTTTAACAAGCGACAGAAAAGAATTTGACAAAATAAAATATGAAGATCAAAAGAAATATAAGGGAATTAATTCAAAATATAACTTAATTCAAGAACCTCCGAAATACAATTTTTGGCAAAAAATATTTTCAATACAAAATGAATACAATGCCAATGTAAAATATAAAATAATTACAGTATTAAGCATGAAAATTAAAATCAAATACAACTAAATTATTAAATAAAAGTTAATTTATGATGACTTTGCAAAAAATAACATTAAACTAATAATAGGTTGGTGTTAAATACCAATACTTTAAAATGAATGGAGTTGATTTTAATGTTAGATTTTGACAAGTTTACAAATTATTCTCAGGAAATTTTAGCATCCGCAAGCACAATGATGAGTTCTCATAAAAATTCACAAGTTGAACCGGAACACATTATGCTTGCAATGATTAAGGACAAAGGAATTATAAAAGATTATTTGGAAGAACTCAAACTTTTAAATCAAAATTTTATCAATAAAGTTGTTGAAAAAGTAGAAAGTTTTCCAAAACTGTCACAACCGGCAAACCCTGCAGGCTTATACCTGTCAACAGAAACAGGCAGATTGCTTGAACTTGCTATTCAAGAAAGCCAAAACCTTAAAGATGAATATGTAGGAATTGAATCCATACTTTTGGCAATGGTTAAACTTGATAACTCAAATATAAAACAACTGCTGGAAAGTTTTGGCATAAATTCAAACAAAATTCTTAACGCAATGAAAAAAATAAGAGGTAATCAAAAAGTGAATACAAAAAATGCAGAAGATAATATGAAAGCTCTTGAAAAATATTCAACAGACCTTACTGATATGGCACGCAAAGGCAAACTTGATCCTGTTATTGGCAGAGATGAAGAAGTCCGCCGTATTATGCAGGTCTTAAACAGAAGAACAAAAAACAACCCTGTTTTAATCGGTGAACCTGGTGTCGGTAAAACCGCAATTATTGAAGGGTTGGCTCAACGTATCGTTCGTGGGGATGTTCCTGAAAGCTTGAAAGAAGTTAAACTTATTTCATTGGATTTAGGGGCATTAGTTGCAGGTGCGAAATACAGAGGAGAATTTGAAGAAAGGCTTAAAGCCGTTTTAAAAGAAGTTGAAGCTTCAAACGGTGAAATTGTAATGTTTATTGATGAACTTCATACCGTAGTCGGCGCAGGGGCTACAGAAGGTTCAATGGATGCAGGAAACCTTTTAAAACCAATGCTTGCAAGAGGAGTTTTGCGTACAATCGGTGCTACAACAATAAACGAATACCGCAAATACATTGAAAAAGATCCGGCATTAGAAAGAAGATTTCAGCCAGTTATGGTGGATGAACCATCTGTTGAAGATACAATAAGCATTTTAAGAGGTTTGAAAGAAAAATACGAAGTACACCACGGCATCAGAATTTTAGATTCTGCTATAGTTGAAGCTGCAAAACTATCAGACAGATACATAACTGACAGATTCTTACCCGATAAAGCCATAGACTTAATTGATGAAGCTGCAAGCTCGCTGCGTATTCAGATTGATTCAATGCCTGAAGAAATTGATTCAATGACCCGTCAAAAAATGCAGTTAGAAATTGAACGCGAAGCACTTAAAAAAGAAGAAAGCGAAGAATCTAAAGCAAAAATTGAAGATATTAATAAAAAAGTAGCTGAACTCCAAAGCAAAATAGATGTTTTACAAGCTCAGTGGGAAAAAGAAAAATCCTCAATTACTTCTGAAACCGATATTAAAGATCAAATAAATCAGGTAAATAATCAGATTGAAGAAGCCGAACGAAACATGGATTTGCAAAAAGCAGCAGAACTAAAATACGGCAAACTGCTAGAACTTCAGAAACAACTAAATGCATACGAAAACAAAGAAAGAGCTGAAAATAAACTTCTTAAAGAGGAAGTTGAAGCATCAGATATTGACGAAGTTGTTTCTAAATGGACAGGTATCCCTGTTACAAAACTGGTTGAATCAGAAATGGAAAAACTTTTACACATGGAAGATGTTTTACATAAACGTCTGGTCGGACAAGAAGAAGCAGTTGATACGGTATCTGATGCTATTCGCCGTGCAAGATCAGGTTTAAAAGACCCTAAACGACCAATAGGAACATTCTTATTCCTCGGTCCTACAGGGGTTGGTAAAACAGAACTTGCAAAATCATTGGCAGAATTTATGTTCAATGATGAAGATGCTTTAATAAGAATCGATATGTCAGAATATATGGAAAAACACAATGTTGCAAGACTTGTAGGTGCTCCTCCGGGATATGTCGGATACGAAGAAGGCGGGCAATTAACAGAAGCGGTAAGAAGAAAACCATATTCAGTTGTATTGTTTGATGAAATCGAAAAAGCACATCCTGATGTATTCAATATCATGCTACAAATTTTTGATGACGGCAGATTGACAGATTCCAAAGGCAGAACTATTGATTTTAAAAATACTTTAATTATTATGACAAGTAATATCGGCTCGGATATAATTTTAGAAAACACACTAAATTCAATAATTTCTCCTGAAAAATTTAATGATACAAAAGATAAAGTTTTAGAAGTTTTACGCCAAAAATTCAAACCTGAATTTTTGAACAGAATTGATGAAACAATATTCTTTAAAGCCCTTAATTTACAACAATTAAGTAAAATCGTAGATATTCAGATGAATTACCTGCGTTCACTCCTAAAGGATCAGGAACTGGAATTTGAAATAACAAATGAAGCAAAAGAATTTCTCGCAACTCAAGGTTTTAACCCTGTATATGGTGCAAGACCACTGAAAAGAGTAATCAGGCAGTTAGTTGAAAATCCGCTTTCAAAACTGATACTGGGACAAAAATTCAACAAAGGAGATACCATTAAAATCGGACTTGAAGACGAGAAGCTGACTTTTAACTAATTATAAAGGGCTGTTAATAACAGCCCTTTTAGTTTAATTATTTTTTAACCAGCTTTTTACCTGCTTCATCAACTGTAAAGTATGCCGGATTTAACCTGAATACACGAATATAACCATGTTCGCCTTTTCCGTTTTGGTCAGAATTATCAGATACAAAATTATCCCAATTGCAGTTATCGACTTCATCAGAATATATCTGAGCGTGACCGTTTGTTATACCTGAGTGACCGTCAACATCAGCTCTTGATCTGTTACCAAATACAACAATGCATCCGGCAGGCAAACTTGATAAATCTCCGGCAGTTATTTCTCTTGCTTTCTTCGGACTTATCTGAATATGAGTTATTTCAATAAATCTTTCAGGATGAGATGATAAAAATCCTGCAAGCTGATATGCCTTATTAAATGTCTTCATTTCAGATACAGAAACCGCACCTGAACCGATTAACGCCTGTTTTACACCCGTTAAGCAGGCTCCGTTTGTACGCAAAGTATTAGCAGCATCAGCGCCATTTTTTGCTAACAGTATATCGGTTTTAGATGCATTTGCGTGATTTATACCGTTATCTTTTTCAACGCTGAAACCAACATATTTACCATCATTTATTCTTGCTTTTGAATTGTGATAACCTGCGTCAGGTGTATGGTTGCCTCTCAATTGCGGGAGCAACCCTTCGCATCTTCGCTGCGCACCTGTATAGTACCCGCGTGACGGATACGGGGTAATTTGATTATCTGTAGATTTATTCAGTTTAACTGAAGATTTCTTTACTGCTGATAAACTTGTCTGACGGGCATGGGAAGACAAATATGCGCGTTTGAAATTTTTATCTGCGGCAGATGCGTATTTTCTTTTTGTCGCATCTGTTTTTACATTTGCTAATTTATTATCAAGTCTTTCAGAATGCTGAATTATTAATTTAACATCAGCATCGGTCATTGCACTGGCTTCACGCCTTGTTAAACCTTTCACGAACGCAATGTCGCCATTTTTCATCAATCTTGCAATTTTTTCAATATCGGCATTGTCAATACCTTTTGCTTTTAGAGTTGATTTTAATATCTCTATTTCTTTATCAGTATTATTTTCGACTCCGGAAGTATATAATGTAGGTTTAAATGCGACCTGTCCTATACCCCAACCCAAGTCATCCTTCATCTTCTTTTGGGCTCTTTCGGAAGTATCTTCAGGAAGAACAGTATCAGCTTTTTGCAGAGCCTTTGCTCTTGCAGAAGCATCTTCGTAAACTTTTACGCAGGCAGCATTTCTTCTGATATTTGCAACATAAGCATTGTCTTTTGGAGTTGCGTTACCGTTTTTCAATACACCGTATCTGCCATTATACAAATACAATATTGCATCATCTTCGGTTACGGTATTTAATTTCCATTTTTTTGTTTTATGATGAATAATTTTTCCGTTTTTATCTCGCTCCACATCAACGGCATAAAACTTTTTATTTGCCGCATCAATACCGTCTTTATATTCCGGCTGTTTAACACGTTTACTTAACTCATTCAAAACAATAATAGTTGCCGCAGCACTCTGCTCCTCTGTCGGATTTGAATAATAACCGCTTGTTATACCATACTTGGCAAACAATTCCTTTATTCGAGGACTTTTCATCCAATCACCGACTTTTATCTGGGTAATACCTTTTGATACAGATGTTGAATTTAATCCTCCGTATTTGATAGGGTTATCGATTCCGGCTTCTTTAAGTTTTGAATTAACATAAGCCAAACTATCTTTTGCACCGCCGATTAAAGATGTACTTTCCCAGTCATCATAACTTGTTGCCGTGCCGAGTTTTGTTTCCTGCATACCTATCGCAATTGCAAGTTTTGCAAATCTGTTATAAGTATCATTATCGATGCCTAAATCATTCATCAATGCAGCTTTGTTAGACTGCAAAGAACCAAGGAATTTGTTAATAGATTTTTTCTGACTTGAAGTAGCGTTTTTATAAATATCAGAATTTAATTCAATCTGAATATCTAACGGTTCTTTAATTATTTTTTTAGCACCCTGCTTTTTATAAGGTCCCTGAATTAAAACACTTCTATTCTTACTGCTGTCATAATTATTTTCAATATCTTGAGCAATTTTACCTGTTCTGTAATAACGGGTTACAACAGTATTTCCCTTGTCGAGTTTTATATTCAACGACTGTAATTTAGCTTTATTGCCCTTTACAGAGTTTAAAGTGTTCATATAAACAAATACTTCACCGCTATTTTGGTCTTTCACAATTGTCGGATGAGCTTCTTCAAACAAGTTCATATATGATTCAACTTTAACTCTCATATCCGAACTTAATTTATTTAAAGGTATTTCAACAGGTTTCCCGCCGGAAGCAGTTATGTCTTCTTTAATCTTTTCGACACTATTCATTTTTGAAACCATTTTACGCTCTGTGGTCTGTACTGCAGGAGTATTATCAGGTTCAACTACCTCTGTTGTTTTACCCTGTGGTTTAGGTTTTTTAACATTAGAATCTTCTGTAACTATCTTATTACCGACAGAACTAAAAAACTTTTGATTAAAATCTTCAACACTTTCGCAGCTATTTAGCCTTATTAGACTTTGTAATTCTGCAGCAATATTACTATTTGTAGCTTTTTTACCCTGTCCGATAACTCTTCTTTGGGCTATAAGCCAAGCACTATCGCCTTTTCGTACTGTGTAAATACTTGTGTCAGGCATGAATGCACCTCAATCTTCATCTCTTAATACTTCATATATATAAAGTATATAAACAATTAAATATTGCCTAAAAAATTTATTTTGTTACAATCTCTTAATATTAATAGGAATCAGTTACCTTTAAAATTTGCTGAAATCTTAACCAACCTGATACTACATGCTGTACATTGTCAATTCTTATAACGCTGGCATTTGGAGTAACTCCCGGTTTTACCCAATTGGCTGAATTTGGAAGTCCGCCTGCCATTGTGCCTGTTTTAACTTGAACACGGGCAAGAAAATGACAACCTATAGCTAACGCCTTAAATATAATCTTTTTTAACTGCTCATTCTGACTGCAAAAATATATTGAAGCAAGCCCTTCCATAATAGTACCGATACTTGCAGGACGAATATTGTCTTTAAACGCACCGTAATAACTGTTTCTTGAGTTTGTAATCTGATTACTCAACGCAGGAATTGCCATTTGCTCGGCATAAGAACGCATTTGAGATGATTCTTCGGGAGTAACAAGTTTCTTCTCCAGTAATTTTTCAATAACCAAAACAGACCAATGATCAAACGGAATACTCAAGTCCATTGTTTTGCGTGTAGAAACTATATACATTATAATTTTTTTTATAGCATCAAGCCATTTTTGCTGAGGATCTATTTCATATAAACTCATAAGACCTGCAGCAGCTTCTGCAGGATAAAAAATAGCTTCAGCTTCTTTATCAATTTCTTTTTTATCAAGATTATAATATGCATAAACATTGCCGTTTTCATCAATCATTGATAAAAGAAATTCTCCGATTCCACGCAGAGTAGAAAGTTCTATTTCTTTATCTTCGTACAGGTTGCATAATGCACACAAACCGACACCGGAGGCTCCGGATTTGGCAATTGTATATTTTATATCTTCTTCTTCAGGGTAAGATATAACTGCATATTTACCGTCTTCAATCTCTTTAAGATAACGTTCTATAAAATACTTTGATGACATTATACGATTATCTTTAAACTTTGTTTCAAGCCCCAAGGTTTCGTATAAATACATTGAATATAATGTTCCGGCGTGTCTTAATGAATTATATACAGTATTATCATATTTTATTTCGGGGTCAACATTTTGTCTGTAACAAAACCTGCCATTTTCCAATATATTTCTTGCAATATAATTCATAGACAACGCAATTTCGCTAAAATACGGTAATTCCCATGTGTGTTCCCGAGTGTTGCGTTTTGCATCCTTATATAATATAGAGATAAAAGCCCCTACAATTATCAGAAAAATAGTCGGTAAATATACTGTTGGTGATGATAAATCAAACATAGAATAATTATAGCAGAGTAATGTAAAATAATAATAAAGCATTTGTATGATTTTTAAAAGAAATTTTGTTTATGCTAAAATAAAATCAAATAAGGAGAAAGTTTAAATGGTTGAACAAGAATTAAGAGATAAATATGAAGTTGTAATCGGGCTTGAAGTTCATGCACAGCTCAAAACCAATACAAAAATATTTGCACCGGATCCGAACAAATTCGGAGAAGAACCAAACAGCCTGACAAGTCCTATCACATTAGGAATGCCTGGGGTTTTACCGGTATTAAATAAAGAAGTTGTTAATATGGGTATTTTAGCAGGTCTTGCGCTGAATTGCGAAATACCTGCAAGATGCAAATTCGACAGAAAACAATATTTCTATCCTGATTTGCCGAAAGGATACCAAATATCTCAATATGATGAGCCGATATGCGTAAACGGTCATATCGATATTAATGGCAAAACAATCGGTATAACCCGTGCCCATCTTGAAGAAGATGCCGGAAAACTTGTTCACGCAGGGGCAAACGGTCTTGCCGGCTCTATTTATTCACTTGTTGACCTTAACAGAGCAGGTACACCTTTGTTAGAAATCGTATCAGAGCCTGACATGAGAAGTCCGCAGGAAGCAAGAGCATATATGGAAGAACTCAGAGATATCGTAAGATATGCAGGTGTTTGTGACGGGAACTTAGAAGAAGGTTCTATGAGATGCGATGCAAATATTTCTATCATGCCTAAAGGTTCAAAAGAATACGGAACTCGTGCAGAAATTAAAAACATCAATTCATTCTCTGCATTAGAAAGAGCATTAGAATACGAAATTGACCGTCAGATAGAAATTGTGGAAGAAGGCGGTGAAGTTGTTCAGGAAACAAGATTATGGAATGACGATACCCGTGAAACAAAATCAATGAGAAGTAAAGAAGATGCAAATGACTATCGTTATTTCCCTGAACCTGATTTAATGCCTCTTGAAATTTCAAGAGAATGGGTAGAAGAAATAAGAGCAAAAATGCCTGAACTTCCTAACCAAAAACGCGAAAGATACCAAAGCATCGGTTTAAGTGAATATGATGCAAGAATTTTGGTTGAACAGATGCCGTTAGCCTTGTTCTTTGATAAGACAATTGAGCTTGGTGCAAATCCAAAAACAGCAGTTAACTTTATGATGGGCGAAATTTCAGCCTACTTAAAAGAAAACCACTGCGAAATATCCGAAACAAAATTAACACCTGAAAATCTTGCAGAATTAATATCATTAATCGAAAAAGGTACAATTTCGAACAATATAGGAAAGCAAATACTTGTTGAAGATATGATTCCGACAGGAGAAAAGGCTTCTGCTATTGTCGAGAAGAAAGGTTTGAGCCAAATATCAGATGAAGGTGCAATCAAAGATATCGTTAAAAAGATTGTTGATGCAAATCCTCAACAGGTTGAGGCATACAAAAACGGTAAAACCAATTTACTTGGTTTCTTTGTCGGTCAGGTAATGAAAGAAACTAAAGGCAGAGCTAATCCGCAAACCGTTAACAAATTCGTAAAAGAATTTTTGGAAAACTAATATTAAATAAAAGGTGCGTTAAAAAAAGACGCACCTTTTTATTAGCTTATGTCAAACCTTATTCCAAGATAATCTTTAATTTTTTCATATATTTTATTTTCAATATTATTTTTAATAATATCAATTATGCCTTTATCTTTTTGTTTTTTTCTTCTTGCAATAACTTCATCTCTTACGGATCTAGGTGCAGGTTTTGAAAACTCATTTACCTTGTTCACGGATGTTATTTTTTTTGCAACATTCTTTACCCCTGACACATTATTAAAAGAATCTAATCTCATGAGAAAACTCCTTACACACATCTAAAAGACTATACAAACATAAAACATATAAATATCGGAAATTGCCTGATTATATAAAAATATTAAGTATTATAAACTAAAAAATCATATTGAATGATATTATTCATATGATAAAATAGATATAAAGGATTTATTATTTGGAGTATTTAAAGTTATGTTTAGCAGAAGTAAAAATAAAACCGAAATGGAAAAAGAAATTTATGAGCAAAATAAAATTGTTCAGACAATACTTGAAGCATATGTTCCTGACGGTAATATATACATTGATACCCCACAAAATATTGACAGAGTAATAATAATTGCCAGCGGTTCTTCATATAACTGTGCAAGATTCACGGCAGAATTATTTGGTCAAATAGCAAAAATTGAAGCAAGAGCCATATACTCCAGCGAATTTTTATTAGAAACGACAATAGCAAATTCAGAAAATATATTATACATTTTTATTACACAATCCGGAGAAACCACGGATACAAACAGCGCCTTGTTAAAAGCCAAAGAAGCAGGAGTTAAGACATTATGCATAACCAATAAAGAAAATTCATCAATTTGGAATGCATCAGAATATCACATTGCCTGCCACGCAGGAGAAGAACATAGTATTGCAGCGACAAAATCACTTACTTCTCAACTTTTATGTGCGACTTTACTTGTTTTAAGAATGACCCAAAACAAAGGAATGAATGTATCAGACGTACTCAGAGATTTGAATGATATTCCTGATATTATAGAAAAAGCATACGCTCAACATAAAAAAATCAAACAAATTGCACGTTTTATTGCAAAGTATAAGAATATTATCATCACTGCTGACGGGGCATCGTACGCACTTGCAAAAGAAGCATCTTTGAAAATTAAAGAAACATCATACATAAACACATCATCCTACATACTGGGAGAATTTATGCACGGACATGTTGCAGTTTTGAATAACAACAATAATGCATTAATATATATTTTAAATGATGAACTATCATACAATGCTGCAAAAAATCTTAATAACATCAAAACAAGCTACAATCCGCCAATATGTATTATAGGAAACCGTAAAAACCAGATTAAATCCACATACAATCTTAATATAGATTGTTCTAAACCTATAATAAAAACTTTTGGCCTTTTGGTTTTAATACAATTACTTGCGTTGGAAACAGCACTCAAACTTCACAGAAATGTAGATAAGCCTCACGGATTGAATAAAGTGGTGAAGTAAGGCTGTCCCTCTTTTAATCAGTATGTTGGCGTTTCCGCACTGATAAGATAATACAAACAAAAAAAATCGGGATGATGCTTGAGTAGTAGGCGAGATTTCGAGCTGTACTAATCAAGTATGCAAAAGGCTGAATTTTAGCGCAAGCGTAAAAATTCGCCTGCTTGCTCAGGATGTAATCCTGTCTGAAATATCATTTTATACAAACAAAAAAAAATCGGGATGATGCTTGAGTAGTAGGCGAGATTTCGAGCCGTACTAATCAAGTATGCAAAAGGCTGAATTTTAGCGCAAGCGTAAAAATTCGCCTGTTTGCTCAGGATGTAATCCTGTCTGAAATATCATTTTATACAAACAAAAAAATCGGGATGACAGGATTTGAACCTGCGACCCCAACGTCCCGAACGTTGTGCGCTACCAAGCTGCGCTACATCCCGATATTTATATTATACCACACACCAAAACTTTCGTTTGGCGGGTGCGCTACCACCTCTCTCAAAAAACTGACATTTAGTCAGATTTTTGTTCGGCAGAGTGCTACATCCCGATATTTATATTATACCACACACCAAAACTTTCGTTTTGGCGGGTGCGCTACCACCTCTCTCAAAAAACTGACATTTAGTCAGTTTTTTGTTCGGCAGAGTGCTACATCCCGAGGGGTAAATATTACCAAGTTTAAGGTAATATTTACATTTTATTAGCATCTTTATTATACACCAAAACTATTTTACGCAACCGCTTAAAAGAGCTTTGACTTCTTTACGTTTAATTTTGCTTGTCGCCGTTCTTGGCAATGACTCACGCCTTACAACAATATTTATCGGGCGCTTATAAGGTGCAAGCTGCAAAGATAATGCTTTAACCTCTTTTATCACTGCTTTTTCCAATTCTTCGAACGAGCCGAAACTGTTTGCATATTCTTCAGTCGGAACAAATATTGATACTATTTCTTCACAACCGTCTTTTTCGCCGCCGGCTTTTGGCATCCCAACGACACAAACTTCTGCAAAATTATCACTCTGCTGCATTACAGTTTCTACTTCTTCAGGAAATACCTTTTTACCGCCTGACAAAACTATCATATTCTTAATTCTGCCCGTAATATACAATAAACCATTACGAATTTCGGCAATATCACCCGTATGGAACCAACCATCAGAATCCAAAACCTCATCAGTTAAATCCTGTCTGCCGTAATAACCTTTCATTACAGATGGTCCCTTAACCAAAAGTTCCCCCGTATCAGAATCTATTTTAGCTTCATAAGAATCCAAAATCGGACCAACAGAACGCATATTATCCTGATTCAGATTATTACACATTGAAACAACAGGACTTGTTTCTGATAATCCGTATCCCTGGAAGATTCTTACACCAATTCTTTTAAACCATGCACCTACAATCGGATCTAGCGGTGCACCACCTGAAATATAACCGTAAAAATGACGACCATATAATCTGTGAATTGTTCTGAACATCAATCTTCTTACAAAGAACGGCATGAATTTTGCCAAATGATATTTTAAATTATACATAAATTGATACATCTGAGATTTTTTACTGATTTCAGACTCAAAATATGATTTTAACAACTTTAAAAATGCCGGTACTGTAACCATAAATCTGATTTTCTTTTCCTGCATAATATCCAAAACATCTTTTGGTTTTAAACTGCTTGTATAATACACAGAATACCCATGATTTAACATTGTGAAAAATCCAACTGTCATTTCAAACAAATGATTCATTGGCAAAATTGAAAGCAAACGCATTTCTTTATTTTTCGGCATCATACTGCGTAATACTTTTCTCATTCCATACATTTGAGAAAGCATATTTTTATATGTTGTCTGAACCCCCTTTGGTGCTCCTGTTGTTCCTGAAGTGTAAATTATCAATGCCGTGTCATTCAAAGGACGGCGGCGCCATTTTGCAGTATAATTTGCAGGAATAGAATACAAACTCGGTGTTTGTTCGCTCTCATGCTCGCAAGCTTCCATCAAAAGAATATGTTTGATTGAAGGTATTTTGCTCTGCAGTTCTTTTGCTCTGTTATAATTCTTACTTGAAGTCATCAGCACAGTAGGCTCACAACTTGATAAAATTGAAGTCAATTCATAAATGGTTAATTTATTATCCAACGGAACAATCGTCAAACCGGCAAGAACAGAACCAAACACACACACACCATATTCAGGTAATGATTCTGATAAAATTGCTAATTTTTCACCCTTTGCTATTTGCAAATCATTTATTAAATAAGCAGCCAATCTTTCGGATAAAAGACTCAAGCCTTTATATGTTAACTCATTCCAACCCCAAAGATTTTTCATCCCCAAAGCAACTTTTTTCTGATTAATTGTTGTTGTTTTTTCTAATAACGAAAATATGCTCTCATATTTCTGTGTCATATTAATAGTCCTCTAATCCTAATATAATACAATTATAATATCTGAAAAACACTACAGATGCAAGCATTTTTCTACTTTTATTAATGAGGAACTTTTACCATTTCCGAATCCAAAAAGCTTGACGCGTTCGCTTTTTGCTCTGAATCTCCCAATATCATTATTGCTTTAATTTTTGCTTTTTTACGCTTTGAACCCTCAGGGAATTTTGTAATAGGCATACCCTCATAACTTCTTATCAATGATCTAATAAGCAGTTTATCTTCTTCTGTTAAATACAGTGAAAATACAGTTACATCATGTATTTCACCCGTATTTGTCACAACAAATGAATAATAAAACCAAGTGCCGATTCCGTAAGTATCAAGATTTGGTATATACAAACTGTCATCAAGTATTCTGTTTACAAAACGGCTTTTCCAAGTACCCCAATTTATATTTTGGTAAGTGTATCTTTGCATTTCGCGTCTATATTTTGCACTGTTTTGAAAAGGTAAGCTGTTACCATAAAATTTGGACTTAGAATTTATATCGTCAAAAGGATCAGTATTTTTATACTTTACACGTTGCCCTTTAACATTGTTAAAATTAACTTTAGAAGATTTATTACCTATACCGACATCTGAATTGTTCAAACGAAACTCTTTATTTAACGAATTTATATCTTCATTCTGAATTTTTGAAGAATTATTCATTCCGACATTAGTATTTAAAATGGCAGTATTCCCCTGAGATATAACAATATTCTTATTATGAACCTTTACCCTGGTAACAGGCTTCATATCAGGAGCAAAAAATACCGATACAGACAACACAAACAACAGTATGACAAGAATAATTATTATGGGTTTGTGATTTTTAATTCTCGGCATAATCCCCTACTAATCCAATGACGATAAAACTTCATTATAATTGTTAATTTTGTGCATTGTTGAACTTAACATATGAGTTTCAGCAAGAAGTAATGCCGTAGGAACCAGTGCGGCAACAGCACTTTGGAATATGCCGCTTATACTGTCTCCGCCAATTTCCTGAATAAAATATGAAACGTTCATAGTAAATTCAATTGCAATAATTGCACAAGCAATGAATAAAACTACATTCTTTTCTTTATTAAGACTTTTTATAGCATCAATTCCCAAAATATTTACACCATGGCTTGCATAATCATGAAAACCGTCAAATTTGATAATTTCTGAAGCTTTAATCTGCTTCCCGATTGTAAATGCTCTTACAAAAGAGAAAAATGCAAATATAATTAAGAATGTAGCGAGAACAAGAAATATCGGACTGAAACGCAAACCGGAAATTCTTATCCATCCTGCAGCTTCAGGGAAACATGCCGCCAAAGTGTTTGAAACACCATAAGCAAGAAACGGTGCAGTCAACATACCTATTGTAACTTCACCTATCATTCTCATCTGAGAATTTAATAAACTGCTTTTTATTACATCTATACGATTATCACTTAAACTGTTAACATATGCAGAAATAATACCTCTGTATCCTTTCAAAACATTTTCAAAATCTTCTCTGTACTCTGTTGTTGTTAACTGATAATTATATGTTCTTAACTGAAATTTAAAATATCCGCTTGCAGCAGACACAATAGCAAGAGCACCTACAAAAAGCAATGACACCAAAATAGATGCCATAAAATTAATGTCACGGTAATACATCAAATTTATCGCATAAATAATGAACATAAAAGTTATAGATGCATAAACCATAATTTGCTGCATTGTAACAGTTTCGCCGTATCTTTTATTCTGATTTGCATACAACAGAGAAAAAACAGCCTGCTTCATAGAAAAAGCAACTGCATACACAATTAAAGATATACAAAGCAAAAAGCCAAAGTTTGTTGTTAAATTTAAAACTCCCTTTGTTGTATCAATCGGCAGCTGCAAAATAAAATTTGTCATACCAAAAGAACATATTACCGACAAAATCAATATTGCGGCATCTGATACAAAAGAAATTTTATTTAACGATGATATAGAATTCTTCAAAGCCTGAATTTTATACCCTATTTCCTTTACTATCGCAATTCTGTTATTTTCTATCGGATTATTAAATATATCTTTCTTATCTCTGTATTCTTGATTTTGCACGGCGTGTTCCGTCCTTTCTCTGTATCTTTGTGAAACTGCCTGATTCTCTGCAGCAGGGATATCTGCAAAATCCTGCACCGCTACAAGTATATTTGTTGAGCTATTTGTTGAACTTAATGAAAAGTTTGCAGGAACCAATACTTTTTTAAAATTTTTATTGTTTAAAAATAAATCATTATTTTCTTGTGAATTTACAAGTACATATGTATTATACTTTGATGAAAAAACTAATTCTACAATACCGCCAAAACCTTCGGCAAAAAAATCACATTCAGGAGAGTCACCAATTGAAATTCTCTGACGATTATCAAAATTTTCTATTTTTGAACCGTATTTGACTTCAATGTTCATACCTTTTTGATTCTCCACTACCTGCCGATTGCGGCAAGAAATTTACTCAGCACTCTGTGAGCTGTTGCTTCTGTACCTATAATCAGTTTATCCTCTCCAAGCACCGGAGTCAATTTTTCTTTGACATAATCTAATTTTTCAGGTGCGGCATACAAAAACATCATAGAGAATTTACCATCCGTTTGTTTTTTCATTTCCAAAACGTCAGAAGGAAATGTATTCCAATCTATCTGGTGTTCAATTGCACCCTCATTTTCCAAATCACCCATTACAACAACAGCCGGAACATAGCCATCATTATACAAATTTTGTGCATGGCTGAAGGCCTTTTTTAAAGATAATCCGTAAGCTGTGCCATATTCTTTTTCATCAAATTTTGTAAATTTGTCCATAGATTTGCGGATTTCAGAACTTGACTGAGGTGAGCCCTCATAAATGATATATGATTTTTCTGAAACTCTTAAAATCTTGATATGATCTTCAGGGTCAAGCATCGAACATAACTGTTTTAAAACTCTCGTCTGCGCAGGCAAATCTTTTATATTTGAAGCGGAAGAATCTACAACAAAAATTACGGCAGCCTTGTGAAAATCGTCAACCTTTACTTTTGACAAGCCAAAACCTGCCAAAATAACCAAAAATAATAGAAATATTGAGAAAATTATAATTTTTACATGATTTTTCATATCTATAACTTACCACAAACATTGAAAATGAGTAATCATTTATTTGATTGAAAGATTTGATAAAAGGCATATAAAATGCAAGCGCACATATATGCCTTTTATGTTTTACAAATTTAAATTAAGAGAAATATCTCTTTAAAAGACCGTCAAAGCCTTTTCCATGACGAGCTTCGTCTTTTGCCATTTCATGAACTGTGTCATGAATAGCATCATAGCCCAATTCTTTTGCTCTTTTTGCAATAGCAAGTTTGCCTTCACACGCACCGTATTCAGCTTCTGCACGCAATTCAAGATTTTTCTTTGTTGAATCAGTTACCACTTCACCAAGAAGTTCCGCAAATTTTGCAGCGTGTTCTGCTTCTTCAAATGCATATCTTTTGTATGCTTCGGCAATTTCAGGATATCCCTCTCTTTCAGCAACTCTTGACATTGCAAGATACATACCTACTTCAGTACATTCTCCGCTGAAATTAGCTCTTAAACCTTCCATTACCTGAGCATCTTCAACTTTTCCATCGCCTACATTATGCTCACACGCATAAACTTTTTCGGCACCACCAATTTCTTTGAATGTTGTAGCACCGCAAATCGGACATTTATCAGGCATTTTGTCTGATTCTGTTGACCAACCGCAAACTGTACATATAAATTTCATAGCACAACCCCTTTCTTGTTATAAAAATAATTATATCAGATAAAAAAAATTTGTATATAGCTTTACACTTTGGCAAAAAAATTAATCAAGAAAAGATTTTTCTTTTTTAACACAAAGGATACCAATAATTCCGACCACAAACAAAACTATTGATACAATACCGGCAATATGAAAATCTCCGACATTTAAAGCACTGTCAACCCTTAAACCTTCAATAATAAACCTTATAACCGAATAAACGATTAAATATAAAAAGAAGGTAAAGCCATGGCGTCTTTTCCCGACAGTATTTAAAGCAGTCAGCAAAAGCCAAAAAGCTATAAAATCCGCAACGCTTTCATATAAAAAGGTCGGATGAAACACACTGTAATTAGCAAAATCAGGAACTCTTTTTGCGGCAGGAATAAATACACCCCAATTTTGAGATGCAACAGGCACCCCGTAAGCCTCTGAATTGAAATAATTTCCCCAGCGACCTATAGACTGACCCAATATTGTTGCACATGCCAGCGGATCTAAAAGTTTGAAAAGCGGAATACGATAGTTACGAGCCATCATTATTATACTTATAACACCGCCAATTATAGCACCATGAATAGATAAACCGCCCTCTCTTATATCCAAAATTTGGAGGGGATTTGCAAGATAATATTCATAATTCAATGCACAATAATATAATCTTGCTCCTAAAATACCAAGAACAATAATTATCGGAGCATATTCAAATACAATGTCTTTATGTGAATATATTTGACGCTTATTAACAATATAGTTAGCTGCAATAAACGCAATCAAAATAGCAACAGCCATCACAATACCATAAAGATATATGTCAAAACCATATATACTGAAAGCTATGTCAGGAGGAGCAGGCAAAACAAACTTATCAATCACTGCTGAACCTCTGAAGAGTTTTTAATTTCTTCATCAGACTTTAGCAATTTTTCCATTTGTTTTTCGGTCTGTTCTTTATCCTCCGGAGAAGGATTAAATTCTAAATACTTTTTATAATTTTCCAAAGCTTGTGCTTTCATATTTTCACTAACCGCAGACTCTTTTTCGCTCATTTTGTATTCTTCATCTGTCGATATTTCATCATCCTTCACTTTGTAAAGAGAATCATCTGCAGGGTTAAGGCGAACTTTACCCTTTTTCATATCAACATATAAATTGTTCTGAGCGGTAGCAAGAGAGTAATATAAATCCGCAACATCGGATTTTATTTCCATAGCCTTTTCATATTCAGAAATTGCATTGATATAATCCTCATTATTAGTATATGCAACTGCAAGATTATAATGAGTTTCAAAAACAGACGGATCTAAATCCAAACTGGATTTTAAACGCTCTATTGCCTGAGGATAATCACCCTTTTGCATAAATACAGCAGCTTTATTATTCAAATCTCTTACCGCAAAATTATTTATACAGGCGGTTGAAACAACTGCCACCAACAATATACTTACAATAAGCAATGTTTTTTTCATAAATACCCTCTCACATATTTATAAATTTATCCTATTATAATTTAATAAAAAAAATATGGCAAATTGCTTAATATAAAAATCATTTCATTAGAGTATAACCAGGATGCATTAACATTTAACCGACACAATTCACTGATTTTTATGACTTAATGAATGTATATATTCAATCAAACCAACATGAGCAAGAGATAAAATACCTGAAAGAATACCCAAATATTTATGAGATTTCGGCTTATGCCTTACCGCTTGAGTGACACATAAAACTCCGGATGCCAAAGCACCATAACCTGTGTATTTTACAAAATCATATTTATATTTATTAAATAAATTAGTATTATTAACACTACTTACCGGCTGAATACTCATTATAATATGCTCCTATACACAACACATTTATCACAAAATATTAACAAAATGTCAATAATTAAGCAAAAAAAATTTTTTACAATTTTTAATACAAAAAAGGACTGTTTATATGTTCAAAATAAACTTCAAACCGGAAAATTATCAAAAAATTGATCAGACACTTTCCCGCTCTGCCCAGATATCCAAAAGCAATATCAGATGGTTGAAAGAAAAAGGAGTTACAGACATTATCAACTTCAGAACAATGAATGTACCTGATATACGCTTTGACGAAAAATCTTATGCAGAAAATATGGGAATAACTTATCATTCAATTCCGTCTGTAAGCTTGTATCCAAAACAAGAAAATGTCGGAAAATTTCTGGACATAGTTGAAGGGGTAAAGAAAAAAGGCGGTAAAGCTCATATACATTGTAAGCAAGGTGCAGACAGAACAGGAATGTACTCATACATCTATGAAAGATTGAACAATATCGGAACACCCAAAGAAAATCGTGATGAAATGATTAAACACGAATGGCACAGGGATAAATATCCGCACATGGTTGAATGGGCGGAAACATTTGTTCAAATATTTAAAAAGAAGAGTTAAACACCGGCTTTTTCAAAAAGTTCTGCCTTTGTAATTTTTCTTCCGCAAGATTTGTGCTCGTCACAAAAACCGAAAAATTCACATTTTGGAACAAGATAATCTTTTAACCATGGTTCTTCTTTTACGATTTCATCACACATTGCTTTCACCATTGTTCTGATTTCATACTGCGCTCTGGTACAAAGTCTTAACTGTGCGAGGTGAATAAGTTCGCGTAAATTTAAACTTGCAACAAGCGAGGAAGCAGCGGCATTAGGAAGAACAAATCTTGCATCCTCAGCAGGAATACCTGCTTCTACAAACTCTTGATACTTATTTGAAATTTCACCCATAAAATCTTCAAATTTTGCTTTTAATTCAGGGTTTCTCTCAATAGTAGGCGGAATTATATAATCAAACTGACCTTTTTCCTGAACATATCTTTGAGATTTTTGAGAAAAAGACATTAATCTGTGTCTTACAAGCTGATGAGTGCATGCTCTTGATACATTTGATATTGCAAAACTAACCTGAATATGCTCAATTGTAGAATGATGACCGGATGCTACAACATTTTTTATCAGTTTTAACATCTTTTCTTCATCCGTAGAATTTTGATGAATATTTATCGGAGAATCGGCACTGTAGCATGTTCTGCACGCGGTATAAACAGTACGCAGCATATCTTTTGGTTTTGATATAAGTTTTACAATCGGTTTATTGTTTCTTTCTTCCATTTTCACACTCCCTTTTTGAATATGATAATAAAAACATATCTTCATGGCAAAAGATTAAATTTTTATTATAAAAAAAACAGGAAGTGAAAAAATAATCACTTCCTGTTTTCTTTCATATAAAATCGGCATAAATCCGGTTGTTATCTTAAACTGATTTTTACAGCAGGTCCTTTTTGTTGAATTTCAACTTTATTTTCTCTTGCTAACCAGCCTAAACCTAAATCTGCAAAATTACCTTTAAGGTCTAATTCTTTTTTCATTTTTGCAAATGAAGTAGTTCCGTTTTCATGAAGATAATTGTAAATTTCACCTGCTGAAAATCCGATTTGTTCTTCTAATGTTAAGTTAACTTTCTTTGTTGATGCTGCCATTGTTTTTCTCCTTCCATAGACTATTAATTGTATGCTCAACACTTTTTCGATGGTTTTATTCTATTATTTTTTCAAATTATTAACATCATTCTTACGCAGTAGTTTATAACGCTAATTTTATGCTAAAATACTGCATAAGGAGTATTGAAATTGTTTATTGAGGGATGTTTATCGTCTGACAAGACGGATATACTTATTGAAAAATATGCACAACTGATAAACAGCGGAGTGAAAGCATCCGAAATATTAGTGCTTGTTCAAAACTCCACTTTAAAAGACAATTTTCTGAATAAGGCTCTAGAAAAAATTGAAATAAACTGTCTTGAAAAGCCTTTGATACATTCATTTTTCTCTCTTGTATATAATACGGTATCTGATAATTGGGCTTTTTTAGAAGACAGAAATATTTTTGACAATCCGGTTATTATCCCGAACATGTCAGGGCTTGAAGTTTCACAATTTATTCTGAAAGATATTCTTAAAAGTGTTCAATTTAAAGGCTATAACTCAAGAATGTCACTAATTCAGCAAATTTTCAGAAGATACTCACTAATTATACAAAACAATTTGACACAAAAAGATGTAAACAAAAGAGCCGCCATACTAAAAGAAGGTTTTAGCGATGAAGCATCTTTAGCTATCAGTAAATTATTAAAAAAGACTCTTGAACTCAGAGGTTTTGACTATCTCAGACAATGTCTGCTGTTTAATTTTATATATAAAAACACCGAATATTTTAAAAATATAAAATATCTGATTGTGGATGATGCTGATGAATACACACCTGTATGCATTGATTTTATTGAATATTTATCAAAGCAATTGACTGATTTTTATATTGCTATCGACCCTTTTGGTTCAAGCAGATGCGGTTATCTTAGTGCGGATAAAAACAATTACAAGAAGCTGAAAAATATTTTTGGACAAACAGAGATAATTAATGCTCGAATAAGTCAAAGGCAGTCTGTTGCTCAAAAAATCTTTTATAATGTTTTAGCTGATGAAAGAAATACACTGGATAATTTTTCATACCTGTCTTTTTCTAAACGCTCACAAATGTGTGAAAACCTTATAAACAAAATTAATTCAATGATTAAAGACGGTATAAAACCTTCTGAAATGGCAATTGTTACTCCGGTTGCCGATGATATGCTAAAATTCACGCTGAAAGAAGGACTGAAAAATATAAACCTCAAATACCTTACCGGAAGTGAAAAACTAATCCAGAACAGGCTTGTACTTTCGGCTATAACGATTCTGAAACTAAATACAGAGCTTAAAAACACGCTAACCGAATTTGATATAAGGATTTTATTATCGGAAATATTGAATATTCCGTTAAAATATTGCGAGGAAATTTTATTAAACTTTGACAAATCAAAAGACCTGAAAGAATACAATTTTAAAGATGAAGAATACACAAAAAAATATGAAAAATTACGACAATTAATAGAAAAGCTATCATCAAGCGATAAAAAATTATCAGAGCAAATTATCGGAATTTATCAGGAAATATTTGAATTTAATAATTATAATAAAAATGAAATTAATAAGTTTAGCTTTTTTATAAAACAAATCCGCGATTTTGAAGATATATTCGGGAAAGATTTTAACAAACGCAAAACAGATATTATATTACAGGTTGAAAATTCCGTTATCTCCGAAAATCCATACTCTGTTTTAGAAATTGACGACAATGACTTAGTTATATCAACTCCGCAAAAAATTATCGACAATCATATAATTACAAAATATCTGTTTTGGCTTGATATTTCAAACAGCGAATGGATTAAATCCGACACCGGCCCATTATACAACGCATGGGTTTTTCAAAAAGACTGGGACAAAGACGAATATACAATTGAAGATAATATCAGGCTTTCTAAAGACAAAAATGCAAGGGTTCTGCGTAAACTTGCACTATGTTCGAAAGAATATACCTATTGTTATTCGAGTTTGTTTGATTCTAACGGAGTTGAAAATTACGGTGCAATAGAAAACTTTATTATTACAAATATTCAGTCAAACTCAGATGACAAATCAGAGCAAAGGAACAAAATTATTCCAAGAGAGGATCAAAAACCGGTACTTGAATACAAAAAAGGCTACATGGGAATCAGTGCCGTTCCGGGAGCGGGAAAAACAACTATTTTATTGGAATTAATAATCAGGCTGCTTAAAAGAGGCATTAACCCCGAACACATTTTTGTATTAACTTATATGGATTCAGCCGCAAGAAATTTCAGAGAAAGAATAAAGAATATAAGCACTGAAAATTCTAAACTTCCAAACATTAGCACAATACACGGTCTTGCTTTAAGAATACTTAAAGAAAACGGGAACTATGAAAAACTGGGGCTCTCTGATGATTTTGATATATGTGATGATGCACAAAGAAGCAGAATATTAAAAGAAATTTCCCAAAAACTTTCAATTACTTCAAAAATGGCAGAAGAATTTGACAGAGCAGTATCTGTTTTAAAAATGTCAGGCGGGATATTGCCTAAAAACATAACAGATAAAAAACTCAAACAATTTGCAAACTTCTACCAAAGTTATGAAAATAATCTGAAAGAATACAACCTCATAGATTATGATGATATGCTTACGGGTTCTGTCAAAATACTTGAACAAAATCCCGATATTTTAAGCCATTATCAAAATATCTGTGAATACATAATAGAAGATGAGGCACAAGATTCTTCACTCATTCAGCAAAAACTTATCGAACTGTTAGGGGGAAAACACAAAAATATCATAAGATGCGGAGATGTGAACCAATCTATTACCGCAACTTTTTCAAACGCAGATGTAAGAGGATTCAGAAATTTTATTACAAACAATTACAATGTAGAAATGAATTGTTCACAGCGCTGCACAAAAGATGTCTGGGAACTGGCAAATAAGCTGATTGAATACAGCACTAATGATACAAGCACTCAAAATGCTTTTTATAAAATATTTATGCACCCTGTTAAAGACAAAAATCCGGTTGAAAAAAATGCACTAAAAACAAAAATACTTGAAACTCCGTCTGATGAAAAAAATTATATTTTAAAAACAATTAAAGAAACACTAAATAAAAACCCTCAATATTCTGTGGGAATACTTCTGCGTAACAACTATCAAGTTGCATCATGGCAGAATTTAATGGAAAACAATGGGTTTAAAGTCATTACAAGAAATCAGTGTTTGGAACAAAAAACTGTTTTCAAGGCTATTTACTCGGTTATAAAAATTGTTCTGAAACCTTTTGATAATTATACTCTTGCGTATAACTACGATATACTTGCAGAGCTTGGCAAATACAAAAGAGGGCTTGGAGCCGAAGTGCAAAAATATGAAAATCCGTTCATTACTTTAAACTGCGATTTTATAGATTCTCCGGAACTTGCACAATTCTACTGGGATGTTAATTACTGGATATCATTATGCCACCTGTCGCCAAGCGAATTTGTCGTAAAAATTGCACAGGATTTAGGAATTTTCCAATCTGAAATTGATAAATCAAACATTCATCTTATATCCACTCTTATAAAAAGAATATGTATAAAAAATAATTCTCTTGAATATGCTGCAGAAAGACTATCAGAACTTGCCAAAAGACCAAACCTGAGCGGTTTTAAATTTTTTAGCGAAGAAGATGAAGAAAACAAATCTTTCCTTGAAGGAAAAATTCAGATAATGACAATGCACAAATCTAAAGGAGATGAATTTAATCTTGTTATAATACCTGAATTAAGCAAAAAGAACCTGCCGTTAAACATTAATTCTCTAAACCTTAAAACCAATGAATTTTACGAAACTATAAAATCCTTCAATCCTGATTATAAGAAAAAAAGCGAGTTTGAGCTTAAACAGGAAATTCTTGAAGAAAATTTAAGATTATTTTATGTTGCAATTACCCGTGCAAAAAATAAACTTATTATAACCTCATCAAGACAGGAAAAAAGTTTTGGGAAACTAAAAAAATCAGAACCTAACGAGATATTTTCTGATTTACTGATGGAGGGAAATGCCTATGAACAATAGTTTTTCTCCAAACATGATTAAAATATATATGACTTGTCCGAAAAAGTTCTATTTTCAATACACAGAGCATTTAGACATACCTAAATCTACCCTGCCGTTTGAAAAAGGGAAAAAAATTCACGCTCTTGCAAACTATTACCTTCAGGGTATCAAAATTGACAGAATTGAAACGGCTCTTGATAGTGAAGAATTAAATACTTGGCAGACACTTAAAGAAAATAAATTTTACAACTTGGATTACTATAAATCCGAATTTACCTTATCTGTTAAATTAGAAAATAAATACCGGATAGGCGGGCGAATAGATGCAATCGTAAAAAAAGAACAAGATTTTTATATTCTTGATTATAAAACCGGAAAAATTCCGCAAAATCCCGAATATGATCCGCAAACAATGATATACCTTTTATGTGCGGATGAATATCTGAAAAACTATAACAAGCTGTCATTTGTATATATAAATTTAAAAGAGAAAAATAATTATGTTATTGAATTTAATGATAAATTTAAGGCACAGTATAAAGAAAAATTATCTGAAATATGCGATAAAATATACTCCGACACTAAATTTAACAAAACTCACTCAAACTGCGAATATTGTGAATACAAAAAGATTTGCACATTAAATTGATTTTAGCATATTTTAGTGGGAAAATCAGAATATGATTTATCAGAATAAAGAACGCAAAACACAAATATGGTTTTGCACAGGACATTTTATAAATGACATTTACACCGGATTTTTAAACCCTATTATGCCGTTTATTGCAGAACAGGTAAGAATTTCTATGCCGGTTGCTACAATTATTTTAAGCTGTTCTCACATATTTTCATCATTATTACAGCCATTTTTCGGCTTTTTTGCCGACAAAATGAGAAAAAGAGCATTAATATTTTGGGGATTAATTTTTACCGCTTTATTCATATCTTTTGCGCCGGCATCAAAACATATATGGCAAATGGTATTGTTTATAATGCTTGGCAGTCTGGGTTCAAGCCTGTTTCACCCGCAATCATTGGGTTTGATTTCTAAATTTTCAACCTCTGATGTTGTAAGAAACATGGGAATTTTTATAGCCTGCGGAACTTTAGGATATTCCATGGGGCCTTTGTTTTCTTCGGGAATCGCACAATACTTCGGGCTGAATAAAATGCCGTACCTTGCAATTTTAGGAGTAGGCTGGGCATTTGCAATGTTCAAATGTGTTCCGAAATTTTCACAGGATGAAAACCATGAAAAAATCAATATAAAATTTATACAGGCACTAAAAGATATACTTGCAAACAGAAGATTAAACATACTAAATGTTATTGCAATGCTTAAATCACTTATGACAACATCATGTTCTATATTGCTTCCTTTTTTGTGGAAATCACAAGGCTACACAAAGTTTCAGATAGGACTTGCACTGTTTTTATTCCTGTTTGCAGGAGGAATTGCATCACTGTTGAGTCCAAAATTAGAGCATAAAATAGGCACCCGGAATGTATTTTATTTTTCTATGATTACAACACTGCCATTGATGATACTATTCATGCTTACTTATAAATCTTTCCCGATATTATCCTTTATTATATTTACAATAATGGGATTTGTTACAATGTTTGCAACTCCGATAACAATGAGCTTTGCACAAAGTGTACTTCCGCAATACAAAAGCATTATCGGAGGTTTTATTAACGGATTTTCATGGGGTGTTGTAGCAATAGCAATGAGTATCACAGGATACATAGCACAACAAACAAGTATCATGACTGTACTTGTAATAATATCAATTATTCCGGCAATTTGTTCTTATCTTGTTAAATATTTATTCAAAGAAAATAATTAAGCAATTAAGTTAAGGTTTTTACCAAGTGTTTCATGCTTGACATTCTTTGGTTCTTTTTTATGACTATCATTTACAGAAGTCAAACCCTGATTTGCAACAGGACTTTTAATATTTGAAACATCTGTTCTTAAAACTTCCGCACTCTTATTCAAATACCCGAATGATGAAACAAGCATATTTATTTACCCCAACTACTATATTTCTCAATATATCACAAATATTTGACAAAAGCAACATTATGTAGAAAAATTATGTAACAATTTATATTTATTCGGTAGCAAAAAAAATATTTAGACGATTTATAAGGTTTGTAAAATAATATGGAGAATAATTATGGCATCATTAATTAAACCTATTTCAATTGCAGAACACAGAATAGCTAAAAAATGCGGATGGAAAAACATAGAAAGCACACCTGTCAGAAAAAATGTACTTCCTGAAGGTTTTGTAGGAACCGCAAAAGTAGAGGACAAACCAATTACAATCGGCACAAGACTTGATAAAAATAATATTACTGCTTTTGAAACAATCATGGGAAATAACAAGCTTTTCCATAACCCTTTTATAAAAACAAATTTAACAGCAATCTTAGAACAAGCTTCTACTGAAAAAGGACCTGCTACAATAAAAAGATTACTCAAAGACGATATTATAGACAAAATAGATTCTCAAAGAAGAAAAATCAAAACAAATCCAAAAGCATATATCCATGACAAAGACATTGTTAAATATGTTCAATCTCCTGCAGGCTTAAACTCTGTATTCAACGATATTAATATACTCAAAGCAGCATATGTATTTGATGAGAAAAAACTTGATAAATTATTCAGAATGGATACTACTCAAGGTGCAGGCAAAAAAATATTAGATTCATTTGAAAAAATTCAAGAACCGCAACTTACAACTATTAAGGTGGTTGCAGCCAAACTTGACAATCCTGAAGATATAGTAAAATATACGGAAGTATTTGCAAATCATACAAAATATTAAATATATACACTTAATAAAAATATTCTGCTATAATTCACATAGCAGAATATTTTTTATGGAAGGATATTATGAAAAGATTACTTGCAATATTATTAATTATGACAATTGCACTCCCTGTATGTGCAAAAAAGCACAAAACCGAAGAAATTATTACAGCCCAAACACAGCTTGAAAAACGCTCATATCAATCAAGAACATTTCAATCACACGATCAGATTGCGGTGATGAAATCTATTTTGAATGTTTTACAAGATGACGGGTATTTAGTTTATAATGTCAATTCACTTTTAGGCTTTATATATGCCGTAAAAGACTTTGACATAAATGATCCAAACATAGATATATCTAAAGAATTCGGCTTAACGAAATCACGCCTCTCGTACAACGGAGTGAATGTTGCGACAATCGAAACAACAGCAAATGTTACACAATTTGGGGAAAAATTGAGAGTTCGCATAAATTTTAAAAGAAAACTTCTTAATCAATACGGAAATGCTCAATTTATTGATGATGTAAGCGACCCTGAAATGTATAATGAATTCTACGAAAAACTTAAAACTGCAATGGAACTCCAAAAGAACTTTGAAAAACCGGCTCAAGCTGTAAAACAACCGCCGGCACCAAAACCTCAGAAAAAGAAAAAAGAGGTCGTCATATCTCCTGATTTGATGAAAGAAATTAATAACGAAGTTAATAAAGTTATAACAAGCGACTCTCCGGAAATCCCTGCAGTTTCTGAAACGGCACCGGCAAAACAAGAAGAAAAACTTGACTCTGACAAACAAAAAAGCTCAGAAAAACCTGTTAAAGTCAAAGATGAGAAAATAAAAGAAGAAGCAAAACAAGATAACGTAACTACAGAAACTCAAACACAAGAAGCATCAGAAGAAAAAAGCGAAAACAAAAAACAACCTAAAAAAGAAAAAGAAAAGGTAAAACAACAGGAAAATCCACCAGCAGAAAATATTACCGAAAACAAAGAAGATAACATTAAAAATGACATTAACGAAGAAAAAGTAGATAAAAAGAAAAATAAAAAAGATAAAAATAAAGAAGAAAAAACGGCTGAATAATATGAAAAAATTTATCATATACATATTATTATTTTCTATTGCATTTTTTTGTCCCGTTCAGGCCTCAAAAATGCCAAAAGTAAAACCCGGAATGCTTTATGATATGCAAAACAGAACTTTTGATACAAGCAATGCCGAGCAGGTTTGGAATGCAGTTGTTACAACTCTTTATGACAGCGACTTTTTAATAGAAGATATAGACAAAGATTTAGGACACATCAGGGCAGTTAAAACTTTTAAATCACACTATGTAAGCAAAAAGCGTATTGCCGGTTGGTCAACAGTACTATTAGCGGCAGGAGCTTATACAGCATTTTCTTACGGAGCAACTGCATACACCATGTATGAACCGACAAGAAGAATTGCCAATGAAATGCGTGATAAAACCATTCTGGTTGATATAAATGTCAATATCTCAAAAACCAAAGATAACAAAATCTCTGTTAAATTTATTCCGGTCGAAAAAATTCTGCAAAACGCAGACGGTTTTTCTTTTAATCAGTCTGCACCGATAAGAATAATCAGAATATATAAACCTAAAATATATGACGAATTTTTTAATCAGGTAGAAAAAAATATCAATTTATTTATCTGATTTACAATGCATTTTTTATAATATCAATTTTTTGTTCATCAGTTGTTTCAAAAAGAATCATTTTTTCTTTAGCCGTTTCACCTTTAATAATCTTTATTGAAGTCTTTGGTACCTTGAAGTTTTTTGACAAAAATTCAACCAAACACTTATTCGCCTTACCGTCTATAGGTTGAGCAGTAATCTTTACCTTTGTTTCCGAATCGGTTTTTATGATTTCATTCTTTTTCGAATTAGGGGAAATCTTTATATTTACAATTATCCCGCTTTCCGTAACTTTAAACATAATACATATTATACAATTTTAAAAATGATTATGCAAAAGTTTAAGGTTTCTCGCATTGTATTAAACGCAACCGTCTCCAATTAGCAAGAATATTCATTTCTTGCATAATCACTCACATTTTCTTTATTGGTATTGAATTTTCACAGTTCGAAGTGTGCAAAATTGGTATTGCGTTGTGCTGGGCTCAGGTTTGTGTTTTGTTTCTCTGCGTTGTCACAAAACTAAATCGACTTTATTGGTATTGAATTTTTACAGTTCAAAGTGTGCAAAATTGGTATTGCATTGTGCTGGGCTCAGGTTTGTGTTTTGTTTCTCTGCGTTGTCACAAAACTAAACCTTCGCACCTTACGAGTTCCGCTCAGGCTTTTAGCCTTCGACTCCACTCTACGCACAACGCAAAAAAAAACGACTTATGGTAAGTCGTTGGAAAATCAATAGGAAAAAGGGAAAGGAAGTTTTTTAGTTTACGCATTCTTCGTAAACTGTATGAAGTTCACATTTTATTCACATAAACTTTATACAATTTAGTCCTGAACGCAAGTCCGTCCTGCATAAATCCTGCTTTTAGCGGATTTATGCATTGAAGGTCTTGAATGATGATTCTACGTTCTTGGAGATAACTTTCTTTACTGC
>Ga0256404_1002849_pt1 | contig 36887 bp, 34 predicted proteins | sample RumenRJG_01DNA_FD_185990 | JGI IMG/M metagenome (GOLD analysis project Ga0256404, IMG submission 185990) | Bovine rumen microbial communities from Lethbridge, Alberta, Canada - RJG_01 | ecosystem: Host-associated > Mammals > Digestive system > Stomach > Rumen | place: Canada: Alberta | collected...
AGAGTGCATTCTGTAGTGACCACATCTTCTCCATATTTATAGGTCCGTTTTGCTTGCAAAAATAAGAAATAAAACTGAAAGTCCCAAATAATTGCCTAAAAAAGAAATTCCCTCCTTATATATCTGCATTATAAATTTCATTGTCTCTTTCTTATTCATAACATCTCAGAATTTTCGCTCGGCGCCTTGCGACGCTTGACTTAGCTAAGAATGTTTATTTTTTTTACGTCGTCTGATAACACTTCAAAAGAGTGGTATTAAGGGAAAATATTTCTACCATTAATGCGCGCAATTTTTAGATTTAAATCTAGCAATTTTTCTCTTTAATGTCCAGGTTTCTTAGCCCTTCATCCGACACTGCAAAAGTACAAACAATTCATCAGTCCTGCAAATTATTCGCCAAAAAAGACAACGTTTAAAAACACGTTGTGGAAAACGTATCAGTAAATCAGATATCAGTTTTTTTATTTGGCACCCCCTCATTGTAAATCCAACTCTCTTTTATAAATTATATAATATATATATTATATAATTTTATTATATATATAATATATAATCTCTTTCTTTCGCCCGTCCATCTTTCATTTCATAACACCCCCACGCAAAATAAAAACTGATATCTGATTTACTGATTTTTTCTACACAGCTCAGAAATGGTTGAAAGATCGTAAGGGTAGGGTGCTTAGGTTCGAAGATCTAAAGCATTACGAACAAATCGTCTACGTTCTCCATCAGACAGAACGTATTATGAAAGAAATTGATAAACTCGTTAACAATTAATATGGTGACTGCAAAGATAAAGAAGAAGTACTATTACAGGAGCCATGTAAGGCTTGCTTATTAGTTCTGTCCGAGTTGTTCAAATAATTCTTTACCCCTATTACAAGGCTGCTGTAAGACTGTTACATGACTTCTGTAATGGCATTACAAATTAGCCGTAATTCCATTACAAGTTATTTGTAAATTGTTTGGAATCGGCTTATATCACAACAAAGATAAAAACAAAACGAAGCATTTGCAGTTGATTTTGCCTCAAAAATGAACGAAATATAATGCTAAAATGCGAGAAAAGTGGTGAAAAATGACAAGAAATAACGGCAAAAACAGTAAAAATAGCCGTTTGTTGTCACCTTATAATTTGTTGTTACCACCCGTAACAGGTTTGTTGTCAATAAGTTATTGGTCTGGTGACAACAAAACAACAAATCTGACGAAAAAAGTATAAGGTTCGCAGGGATGCGAACCTTATTTATTACATGATTTCCGAGATCTCTTTCAGATCGGCGATGTGCTTGAGGTTGTTGATGATCTTCTTCACATCCTCGCGGTCGTGGACTTTGAGTTCGATGCTGCCGTCGAAGATGCCGTCCTCACAGGTGATGGTGATCTTATGGATATTGACGCTCATCTGTGATGAGATGACCTGGGTGATCTCGTTCAGCATACCCAAGCGGTCGATACCACTGATGCGGATGGTGGCGTCGAAGAAGAGTATCTTGTGCATGTCCCATTTGATGTCGAGGATCTTATTGCCGAAACTGGTCTTGAGTTTGGCTGCCACAGGACAGGCTCGTTTGTGGATCTCAATCTGTTTCTTGTTGTTGATATAGCCGAGGGCATCGTCGCCGGGGATGGGGTGACAACAGCCGGGGAACTTATACTGGCTGATATTCTCCTCTGAGATATACACGGGCACCTTGCGGTTGAACTTCTCGGGTACCACAAAAAGATCTTTCTTCGACTTCGGCTGTTCGGTGTCGTCCTCCTGTTTCTTCTTGCTCATGAAGGGCACATACTTACGCCAGCCTGCCTCTTCTTCCTGTTTCTTTCCTTTCAGACGGTCGATATCCTTCTCGCCGAGGATGGCCACTTTCTCTCCCAGGGCCAGGAAGAACTCCTGAGGTTTGCTGTAGCCGTGGAACTCCGTCAGCTGGTCAGTGAGCGACACAGTAGGTTCGAAACCGTTCTGCTCGAGGAAGTTGTTCAGGATCTCTTCGCCCTCACGCTGCACCTCCCTGTTGTCGCGACGCAGGATGGCCTGTATCTTCGCCTTGGCCTTGGCCGTTGAGACGAAGTTGACCCACGTGGGACTGACGTGCTGTGACTTGGAGGTGAGGATCTCCACCTGGTCGCCGCTATTCAATTTATGGGAGAGCGGCACGAGCTTGTGGTTCACCTTCGCACCGATGCAATGACTGCCGAGGAAGGTGTGGATGGAGAAGGCGAAGTCGAGGGCCGTGCAACCGGCTGGCAGCGTGCGGATCTCGCCCTTTGGGGTGAATACGAATATCTCTGATGCAAAGAGGTTCAGTTTGATGGTGTCGAGGAAGTCCATCGCGTCGGGCTGCGGGTCGTCGAGGATCTCCTTGATGGTGCCCAGCCACTCGTTCAGTTCGTTCTCATCCTCGGTATATTCGCTGTCCACTCCGTCCTTATATTTCCAGTGGGCGGCGAATCCCTGTTCGGCGATCTCGTTCATACGGTCGGAACGGATCTGCACCTCTATCCAGCGTCCCTGTTTCGACATCAGCGTGACGTGGAGGGCCTGATAGCCGTTGGCCTTTGGCTGTGAAAGCCAGTCGCGCAGACGGTCGGGGTGGGACTTGTAGATCTTCGAGATGGCAACGTAGATCTTGAAGCACTCGTTGACTTCTTCTTCTCTCACCTTCGGGGTGAAGATGATGCGCACGGCGAGGATATCGTAGATTTCTTCGAAGGTGACGTGCTTGTTTTGCATCTTGCTCCAGATGGAGTAGGGCGTCTTAACGCGCTCTTTGATCTCATACTGGATGCCCATCTGCTTCAGGGCGGCCTCAATGGGTTCGGTAAACTGTGAGAACAGTTCGTCGCGGGAGGCACTGGTCGATTTGAGTTTGGCTTCTATCGACGCATATTCCTCGGGATGCTCGAACTTAAAACTCAGGTTCTCAAGTTCTGATTTTACCTTGTTCAGTCCCAGACGGTTGGCCAAGGGCGCATAGATATAGAGTGTCTCTCCTGCGATCTTATACTGTTTGTTGGCTGGCTGCGACTCGAGGGTGCGCATGTTGTGCAGACGGTCGCAGATCTTAATCAGGATCACGCGGATATCGTCGCTCATCGTCAGCAGCAGCTTCTTGAAGTTCTCTGCCTGTGCTGAGGCCTGTTCACCGAAGATACCACCACTGATCTTCGTCAGACCATCGACGATCTGTGCTATCTTCTCACCGAAGATGTTAGAGATGTCCTCAACGGTGTAGTCGGTGTCTTCTACCACGTCGTGGAGTAGGGCGGCACAGATACTGGTAGAGCCTAATCCGATCTCGGCACAGGCGATCTGTGCGACGGCGATGGGGTGCATGATATACGGCTCACCCGACAGACGGCGCACGCCTCTGTGGGCTTGTTTGGCAAAGTTGAATGCCTTCGTGATGAGATCGATCTTCTTACGGTGGCGCGATGCCAGGTAACTGTTCAAGAGTTCTTGAAACGCATCATTGATCAGTTTCTCATCCGCTTCTTCGGGGTATATCTGCTGCTCTACATCCATAGTTTACCTCCTTCTCCTACGTGATCTTTTCTTTGATTTCCTGCCACTTGACTTATGTCTTTTGACGTAGCCCTTGCCACGCTTGTAACGGGCACCTCTGTGACGGGAATAACGACTGTATTTCCGCCCCACGCGATACCTTTTCTTACTATAGGTGGGCACGTCGTCGTTCACATCCACGATGGCACGCTTGTTGAACAGCTCCGTGCGGTTGTAGTTATACACCGAGTCTTCCAGGTCGATATATTTGCCGATATCCGCGATGGGCATCCTGACGGCATAGGGCTTGGTGCTGCCCGGGATGATGTCACGACGGAACTCGGGGTTCAGCGAGCGCAGCATGTCGAGGTCGGTACCTACCACGGCGGCAATCTGTTCCAGATGGATGTCCTTGCTGATCATCAAGGTGTCGCTCTTGGCTGGCAGCCCGGTCGTCATCGGACAGATATTATGCTCACAGTAGTACGTCATGATGTAGTTGGCGGCGATGAAGGCAGGCACGTAACCACGTGTCTCCGCCGGCAGATAGGGATAGAGCTTCCAGTAGTCCTTCTCGCCACCGGCACGGTGGATGGCCTTGTTGATATTCTCCGGTCCGCAGTTGTAGGCGGCAATCACGAGGTTCCAGTCGCCGAAGACGCGATAGAGGTCGCGCAGATAGCGGGCGGCAGCATAGGATGACTTCACTGGCGCACGACGCTCATCAACCAGCGAGTTCACTTCCAGTCCGTACTGGCGACCCGTGGCGAGCATGAACTGCCAGAGACCGGTGGCGCCTACTCGGGAGACGGCCTTCGGGTTGAGTGCCGACTCGATGATGGGCAGGTACTTCAACTCCAACGGCAACTGGTAGGTCTCCAGCGCCTGTTCGAACAGCGGCATGTAGAAGTTGGCTGCGCCGAGCATATAACTCACGGAGTAGCGCAGGCGCCCACTGTAACGATCGATGAATCGCTGCACGATGTCGTTGTATGCCAGTTCCATCACGGAGGGGATACGGCTCAGACGAGCCACATATTCCTCCTTCGGATAGGTGGGGTTTTCGTTGGTCATCTCACAGTCGCCTGGGGTGCCTAAGAAGGTTCGCGACATATAGAGATTCAACAGACTGTCGAGATCATAGGTCATGGCCTCGGGGAATTCTATCAATTCCTCGTTACCCTCCTTGTCGGTGACGGCAATCTCGTCTTCCATCGGCACAAACAGGCTGTCAACTTCTTCCTCGTCTTCTTCTTCGTCGTCGAAATCGTTGATGACCGTCTGTGCTGATAGCGATAAGCTGCAGAACAGCATCGCTATAAAACTTAAAATCCTTATGTTATTCTTTATGATCATATTTCTTAAAAATTGAGGCTACACTGCAAACCCACTGAGGAGTTGTCGAGCACATTGTTCGACGAACCGTTGTTGATGATCGTCGGCTCCACCTTCAGACTCAGGTCCTTCGAGATGTCGAACACGGAGAGTTCCGCATCGACATAGGCGTCGATCACCGAGAGGGCATACACACCGATCATCACGAAGAAACTCAGGTCGCGCCAGCGCCTGTACTTATCTTTACGTTTTCTGAAGATCTCTTCATAGCGCTTCTTGTCAGCATCCGTCGTGATGGATGCTCCGAGGTGCAGGAACTGGTTGTAACTCTGTGTGTTCGGATCGCTATCCATCAGGTCCATATAGGCCTGTGAATAGTCCTTATACATCGTGTTGTTCCAGTTCATCGCATAGATACAGCCCATGAATCCGCCATAGATGAGTGGCAGTTTCCAGTATTTGCGATTGTAGATCTGTCCTCCGCCGGGGATCACCAGTGCGAGCCAGAGGGCACGCTTCGGATTGGGACGCCAGGTGCTCCAGTCTTTTGGTGTCTTGAGCTTCTTGGTCTTATTGACGATACTGTCAACGTTCAGGTTTATCGGGGCGGACTCCATCGCCATCAGGCTGTCTGGTGCCGACAGTGAGTCGGCTTTCTCCTGTGCGGAGAGCCCTTGCAGTCCTGCCAGCATGAAGCATGCGGCCATGATTACCCGACGTGTTATGTTTCTATCTTGGCTCAATGTCAGTCTTTCATTTTATCTATGATGTTCATCACGCGCTCCAGTTCATCCTCATTGTTGAACGGGATGCTGATCCTTCCTTTTGACTGTGGGGAACAGGTCATCTGCACCTTCACATGGAACAGTTCCGACAGACGGTCTCGGAGGATGCTGAATTCCAAAGGCAGCTGGGTGACGCCTGCGGTCTTCTTTGCCTGCTGCAGGTTCTCACCGTTCTTGATGAGCTGTACCAGTTCCTCCACCTTTCTCACGGAGTAATTGTTGCGCTGGATCTCCTTAAACAGTTTCAACTGCTGCGAAGGACTGTCGATGGCAAGCAGCGAACGGGCGTGCCCCATGTCGATATCTTTGTTCTTCAAGGCCATCTGGATCTGTGCGGGCAACTTCAGCAGGCGCATGTAGTTCGTCACGGAGGTGCGGCTCTTACCCACGCGTGCAGAGATCTTCTCCTGCGTCATGCCGGTAGACTCTGCCAGATGCTGATAGGCCAGCGCGATCTCAATGGCGTTCAGATCCTCACGCTGGATGTTCTCCACGAGTGCCATCTCCATCGCATTATCTTCCTCCACCGTACGGATATAGGCGGGGATCGAGGTCAGACCTGCCATCTGTGAGGCTCGCCAACGGCGCTCTCCGGCGATGATCTGATAGGTGCCGTCGGGCATCTGACGGACGGTGATTGCTGTCACCAGACCAATCTCACGGATGCTGGCTGCCAGTTCCTTTAGGGCTGACTCATCAAACTCCCTTCGGGGCTGGTTGGGGTTGGCCTTAATCATGTTGATGGGCACCTCGATCAGGTTGGAACTGCCTTTTGTCTGTACATCATGGGTGTCAATCAGGGCATCGAGTCCGAGCCCTTTGCTACCGCCTATGCTATCTAAACCGCGACCGAGCACATTACGGTCGTATTTCTTCTTTACAGCCATTATTGTCTATTTGCTTTTGTCGTTTTTGAAGATGATTTCCTTTGCCAGTGCCAGGTGGTTCTTCGCTCCCGTAGAGTCGGCATCGTAGAGGATCACGGGCAGACCGTGACTGGGACTCTCCGAGAGTTTCACGTTACGCTGGATGACGGTCTTAAACACCAGTTCCTGGAAGTGACGCTTCACCTCATCATAGATCTGATTGGCCAGACGGAGGCGAGAGTCGTACATCGTCAGCAGGAAGCCTTCGATCTCCAGCAGCGGGTTCAACTTGTTCTTGATGATCTTGATGGTGTTCAACAGTTTGCTGATACCCTCAAGGGCGAAATACTCACACTGCACAGGGATAATCACCGAGTTGGCTGCCGTCAGGGCATTTACGGTGATGAGTCCTAACGACGGTGAACAGTCGATGAGGATGAAGTCGTACTCCTCACGGATGGGCTCCAGCATGCGCTTGAGCACCTTCTCACGATCGCTGAGGTTCAGCATCTCTATCTCTGCACCCACCAGGTCGATATGACTGGGGATGATGTCGAGTCCTTCGATGTCGGTTGTATAGATGGCTTCATGCACATCAGTATGGTTGATGATGCACTCGTATAATGAGCACTCCACTTCCGTGATATCCACACCCAGACCGCTGGAGGCATTGGCCTGCGGGTCGGCGTCTACCACGAGAACGGTTTTTTCCAAGGTAGCCAGTGAGGCGCCCAGATTGATGGTCGTCGTGGTTTTACCTACACCGCCTTTTTGGTTTGCCAAAGCAATAATCTTACCCATTTTCTCTTGATTAAAAACGAAATTTGTGCGCAAAGTTACAAAATAATTAAGAAATAATAATTATGAATTAAGAGATTTTTGTAACTTTGCAGCCAAATCAGTGATATTTTATGGAAATTAAACGACCGCTTTTGCTTATTTCCAACGATGACGGTTATGCCGCCAAGGGTATTTGTGAACTTGTGGAGATGGTGTCCGCCTATGGCGATGTCATCGTCTGCGCCCCGGAATCTGCCCGTAGCGGTTTCTCCTGTGCCTTTTCTGCCACCGTGCCGCTGCGGCTCCAATTGCGCGAAAAGCGCGAGGGGGTGGAGGTCTGGTCATGTAACGGCACACCTGTCGATTGTGTGAAGATAGCATTGGCAGAACTCTGCCCGCGTCGTCCAGATATGGTGATCGGTGGTATCAACCACGGCGACAATGCCTCGGTGAACGTGCATTACAGTGGTACGATGGGGGTTACCATCGAGGGCTGTATGAAGTATATCCCCTCGGTGGCGTTCTCGCTCTGTGACCATGAGGAGGATGCCGACTTTGAGCCGCTGCGCCCCTATATAAAGAGGATTACGGAGAAGGTGCTGGCCGACGGTCTGCCACAAGGTGTCTGTCTGAATGTGAACTTCCCCAAGGTTCCCGACTATCAGGGGGTGAAGGTCTGCCGTATGGCGAAAGGCACGTGGGGCAACGAGGTGACACAGTGTCATCATCCCCGTGGCTACGACTACTGGTGGATGGTGGGTCAATACACCAACGATGAGCCCGATGCCGATGATACCGACAACTGGGCCTTGAGTCACGGCTATATAGCCATTACACCTACTCAGATCGATGTGACCGCCTATCAGGCCCTCGATCTCATCGAAAGCTGGCGCCTATGAAATATTACCTGATAGTAGGAGAAGCATCCGGCGACTTACATGCCTCACGGCTCATCCACGCCTTACGACAGGAAGACGCACAGGCTGAGTTCCGCTGTTTCGGAGGCGACCTGATGGTTGCGGAGGGTGCCACTTTGGTGAAGCACTACCGCGAACTGGCCTATATGGGTTTCGTCCCCGTGTTGCTCCATCTGCGTACCATCTTAGGAAACATGCGCCAATGTAAGGAGGATATCGCCGCTTGGCGTCCTGATGTCGTGATCCTGGTGGATTACCCGGGTTTCAACCTCAGCATCGCCAAATATGTGAAAGCACAGGGCATCTGCCCCGTGTATTACTATATCTCTCCGAAGATCTGGGCGTGGAAGGAATACCGCATCAAACAGATCCGTCGTGATGTGGATGAACTCTTCTCAATTCTGCCTTTCGAGGTACCTTTCTTCGAGGAGAAACACCATTATCCCATCCATTATGTGGGTAATCCCACGAAGAATGAGGTGGAGGAATTTTTGGTTCGACAAGCTCACCAACCGTTAACGGTCCCTGAGCCTGCCGAAGGGCCAGTATCACAACCCGTTATCGCCTTGCTCGCTGGTTCGCGCAAACAGGAGATCAAAGACAACCTGCCTGCGATGCTCGCTGCCGTGAAGGGTCTGGAGAAGACCTACCGTATTGTGCTTGCAGGGGCTCCTGCCATCGAAGCCGACTATTATCGTCAGTTCGTGGCAGACAGTGGGGTAGAGGTGGTCTATAACCAGACCTACCAATTGCTGTCTGAGGCGCATGCCGCCCTCGTTACCAGCGGAACCGCTACCCTCGAGACCGCGCTTTTCAAGGTGCCGCAGGTGGTGTGCTATGAGACACCGTTGCCCTGGCTCATCGGTCGTCTGCGCAAGCTGGTAATTAAAGTGAAATATATTTCCTTAGTGAATCTCGTAGCCGACCGTGAGGTGGTACGCGAGTTGGTGGCTGACACCTTCAGCGTAGAGAATATCCGACAGGAACTCCACAAGATCCTTCAAGGTCCCGCCCGTGCTGCCATGCTCTCAGGTTATGAGGAGGTGCGCCGTCGGCTGGGTGACCGTCGCGCGCCAGAGGAAACGGCCCGAATCATATATTCACTTTTAAATAACCAATCAAAATGAACAAATTTTTGAGTTTGTTGGGATTTGATCCAGCAAAGCACTCTGTCAGAGTGGAAATGATGGCTGGTCTGACGACCTTTCTTACCATGTCTTACATCTTAGCAGTGAACCCCATCATCCTGAGTGACGCGGGGATGGACAAAGGGGCGGTGTTCTCTGCTACGGTCATTGCTGCCGCCCTCGCTACGTTGGTGATGGCTTTCTATGCCAAGATGCCCTTTGCCCTCGCTTCGGGAATGGGTATTAATGCCTTCTTTGCCTATACCCTGGTCATCGTACTGGGCTATAGCTGGCAACAGGCGTTAGCCGCCGTGTTTGTGGAGGGTGTCGTGTTCATCCTCCTGACCATCTTCAAGGTGCGTGAGGCTATTGTCAACGCCATTCCCCTGAACCTGCGTTATTCTATCTCTGTGGGTATCGGTCTGTTTATCGCCTTCATCGGTCTGAAGAACGGTGGACTGGTGGTGGCTAACGAGGCGACCATGACCTCTCTCGGTACCTGGAATCCTACCACGATTGTGGCTGCGGGAGGTATCGTGCTCGGTGCTATCCTGATGGCGTTGAAGGTGAAGGGCGCCCTCTTCTATACCATCATTATTATGACCATCGTGGGCATACCTCTCGGTGTCACCCAGATTCCTGAGGGCTTTACGTTGCTGAGCATGCCTCACTCCCTGGAACCGGTGGCCTTGCACATCGACTTCAGCCGTTTCATCACATTGGATATCAATTATTATATCGTGGTGGCTACGCTCCTCTTCATGGACCTCTTCGACACCATCGGCACCCTGATCGGCGCCGCTACGGGCGCGGGGATGGCCGACAAGCAGACGGGGCGTATCCATAACCTGAGCAAAGCCCTGATGGCCGACGCTGTCGGAACGACCGTGGGTGCCATCTGTGGTACTTCCACCGTGACGACCTACGTGGAGAGTACAACAGGTATCCTTGAGGGTGGTCGCACAGGTCTCACCTCTTTGTCGGTGGCGCTGCTGTTCCTGTTGTCCCTCTTCTTCTCCCCCGTGTTCCTGATGATTCCGTCAGCCGCCACCACCAGTGCCCTGTTCCTCGTGGGTGTGATGATGCTGCGCTCCATCGTCCATATCGATTTCATCGACTTCACCGAGGCGATGCCGTGTTTCGTCACGATGCTGATGATGCCGTTTACAGCCAGTATCTCCGAGGGGATCGTACTGGGTATGCTCTCTTATGTCATCGTGAAGGTCTGCACCGGCAGGCATCGGGAGCTCTCGGCTGTGATCTATATCCTCTCGGTATTCTTCCTCCTGAAATATATAACACCATTATTATAAAAAATAAATAAGTATGAGAAAATTGATTCTTTGTAGCCTGATGGTCCTGATGGGGATTACCGTGCAGGCACAGAACATCCAGTTGCACTATGACTTCGGTCGTAGCATCTATTCTGAACAGTTGGGTGGACCTCAGGACGACAATCAGGGCCGTCGCGCAAATGTGACACTGACCCTCGAACAGTTCAAGGCCGACAACTGGGGTTCTTGGTTCTACTTCGTCGATATCGACTTCAGCAGTAAGTTTATTGAGGGTGCCTATGCCGAGATTTCTCGTGAGTTCAACCTTGGCAAACAGTCTCCCATTGCTGCCCATATTGAGTACAATGGCGGTCTGAACCGTTTTGGCAGTTACCAACAGGCTGCGTTGGCTGGTTTCGCCTACAACGGACACAGCGAGGATTTCTCTAAGACGTGGTCGGTACAGTTGATGTATAAGCAGTATTTCAAGAGTTACGAATACACACGTGCTTATGCCAGTGTTCAGTTGACAGGTGTGTGGGGCATCAACTTCGCCCACAACAAGTGTCGTTTCGACGGCTTTATTGATTTCTGGCGTGGCGAGAACTGGCGTCCTGGTCACGAGAACCATGGTATGCTCGTTGTCCTTACTGAACCGCAGTTCTGGTATAATTTCACTGATCACTTCTCTGTCGGTACTGAGGTGGAAATTAGCAATAACTTCATTTACAATGTCGTAGATGATAAGTCATTTTTTATTAACCCGACGCTGGCCGTTAAGTGGAATTTTTAGTATATGACACAAAATAAAAAGACCCTTGCAAATCAAATTTGCAAGGGTTTCTTTTTGGTAGTCGATAGGGGAATCGAACCCCTATGCCAAGATTGAGAATCTTGTATCCTAACCATTAGATGAATCGACCGAATGGCGAATGCAATCAAACTTGTTTGAATTGCTGAGCCATGAGGGAGATAGACTTTATGTCAATCGACCGCGCTGCATTTTCTGGAGTCTTACCCCTGCGGAAGGAGGGGGATTCGAACCCCCGGTACGGGAACCCGTACGGCAGTTTAGCAAACTGCTGGTTTCAGCCACTCACCCATCCTTCCAAGAATGCTTCGTGTTAGAAACCGAGGGGTTATCTCCTCAAATGCGGGTGCAAAGGTACGACTATTTTTTCGTTCCTGCAAATTTTTGGGCAACTTTTTTCGAAAAAAGTTATTTGAAAGCCACCACCTCCGACAGCTCAGAATCGAAGTAGAAGGTGTTTTGCAGGGTGTCGCCATTGCTTATGTAGCTCATTCTCAGGAAGTAGAGGTCGCCAGATGGCATCTTGCCATAGGTGATGCCTTTCTTGAATCCTGAGGCGCCGCGCTGGCGCATAAGCGTGATGAGGGAGTCGCTGATATGACGGGTGGTGCCGAGATCAGCATAGTCCTTATCGCTGATGGCTGATGGATTCTCCATGTTTTCTGCCACAAAATCACTGACGAGACTCTCGGCCTTGTGCTGCTGTCCGCAGGATGCGAACAACAGCAGGACCGATACACCTATTATAATATACGCGCGCGACTTCATTTCTGCGGAATGTTTTTAAGGACGTCGAGCAGGTGATCCCAGACCATCTGGACGGTGGGGATATGCAGACGCTCATCGGGCGTATGGACAAAACGAAGAGTGGGGCCGAAGCTTACCATGTCGAGGTTGGGGTAACGCTCAGAGAAGAGACCGCACTCCAGACCTGCGTGGATGCCGCGAACAACGGGCTCTTTCTTGAAGAGTTTCTTGTAGGATGCTACGACAATCTCCTGGAGTTTGGAATTGGCACGCATCTTCCAGGCGGGATAACCCTCGCCAGAGACGGCTTCCGCACCGGCGAGCTCGAAGGCTGCCTGGATAGTGTAGCACATGTTGTCGAGGTTTGACATGACATTGGAACGCTGTGATGAGAGGATGTCGATGGTGGTCTCTGAGGTGTGGATGCTGGCGATGTTACTTGAAGTCTCCACCATACCGCCGAGAGCCTCGTCCTGACAGATGGCATAGATGCCGTTATCGACAGCCTGTACGGCCCAGATGAAATTCTTGGCGACAGCGGGATCGATGACGGGTTCGGCATCGGTGCTCTCCATCATGAACTGCATCTGCGTGTCGGTGACATGGAATTCGTCTTCCACCTCTGAGGCGAAGATGTTCCAGTCAGCACGTACGTTCTCCTTCAGGTCGTTGGGCACGGCGATCACGAAGTAACCGTCGCGAGGAATGGCGTTGTGGAGTTTGCCGCTGTGGAACTGGGCGAGCATTACACCCTCATAGCGCTTCATGGTCTGGAAGATGAAACGGGCGAGGAGCTTGATGGCGTTGGCGCGCTTCTTGTTGATGTCGTCGCCAGAGTGTCCACCGATGAGTCCCTTCAAGGCACCTTTGAGGAAGAAGCTGCCTGCAGGCGCCTGCTGACGCTGGAAGGTGAACTTGGCAGTGGTGTTACGACCACCTGCACAACTGACGAAGATCTCGCCTTCATCCTCAGAGTCGAGGTTGATGAGGTAGTCGCCTGTCATGAATCCTGCCTTCATACCCTCAGCTCCAGAGAGACCAGTCTCCTCATCGCGGGTGAAGACGCACTCGATGGGGCCATGCTGGATATCGTCGGAGGCGAGGATAGCGAGTTCAATGGCACAGCCGATACCGTCGTCGGCACCGAGGGTGGTACCCTCAGCGGTAAGCCATTCACCATCGATGTAGGTCTTAATGGCATCCTTATCGAAGTCGAACTTCACATCGACAAGTTTGTCGCACACCATATCCATGTGACTCTGCAGGATCACGGTCTTGCAGTTTTCCATGCCCGGGGTGGCCGGTTTGCGGATAATCACGTTGCCTGTCTCATCGACATTGGTGGCAAGTCCGTGCTGAGCACCCCAGTTCTTGAGGTATTCAATCATCTTCTCCTCGCGCTTCGAAGGGCGGGGAATTTCGTTAATCTTCGCAAATTCTTCGAAGACAACAGCAGGTTTTAAATCACTTTTATTCATAATTAATGTATTTTTTGATTGATTTCGTCATAAAATGATTACCTTTGCAGCCGAATTGCAGCGCAAAATTACAAAAAATGATTGAAACTCTGCTCATAAGCACGTTAATAATTGCTATTGCGATGGTATTTTTCCTCGTGAGGGTGCTATTTGTGAAGCAAGGCACGTTTAAGTCGCAGCATATTCACGACTCTGAGGCAATGAAGGAACGCGGGATTCACTGCGTGATGGATCAGGATCGGGAGATGCGACAGAAGAGCGAGTTCGCTGTGGATGAAAGATTAAACATTAAACATTAAATAAGAAGAATGAAAAAGTACATTTTCTCTGCACTGGCCATCGCAGCTATGATGGTATCGTGCAACAATGCAGGTCCTAAGATGGACGAGCAGCCCGCAGCTGCTGCTGGTAACTCTGCCTCTGGTGTGAAGATCGCCTATGTGGAGGTGGATTCTCTGATGACTCAGTATGACTTCGCCAAGGATTACAGCGTAACCCTTCAGAAGAAATCGAACAATGCCCGTAACACCCTGACTCAGAAGGGTAATGCCCTTCAGGCTGCTGTGAACAACTTCCAGCAGAAGATTAACAACAACGGATTCCAGAGCCGTGAGCAGGCCGCTGGTGTGCAGGCTGCCCTGGAGCGTCAGCAGCGTGACCTGCAGGAGTTGCAGGCTCGTCTGGAGGGTGAACTCGCTTCAGAGACTGCCAAGTTCAATGAGGCACTGCGTGACTCTCTGCAGAACTTCCTGAAGGACTATAACAAGGATAAGAATTACGACCTGATCCTCTCGAAGGCTGGTGACAATATCCTGTTGGGTGGCAAGAAGTTTGATATCACTCAGGATGTGATCAACGGTCTGAACAAGCGTTATAAGCCCGCTGCAAAGCCCGCCGCTGAGGAGAAGAAAGAGGAGAAGAAATAATCTCTGAAAGATAACAAAAGAAAAGAGGCACTCGCGTGATCGGGTGCCTCTCTTCTTTTGGTTTATCAGTTGCGGCGTATCAGCAGCATCGTCTGATCGGTGGCCTGCTGTTCTGAGCCTGTAAAGTTCTTCAGCGCCTCGGTTATGTTGGCGAGGAAAGCTGCAGGTTGTGAGTTGAGTTTCAAAGCCTGAAGGGTAGTGCCGCGCAGACGTTTCTCACCGTAGATCTTGCCTTCGGCATTGGTGACGGCGGCAACACCAGGTGTGTAGAGGTAAAGCATCGCGCCTGGGGCAACTTCAGTCTGCAGGTTGAAGAAGGATGCTGTCTCTTCAGATCCAGCAGCTGGTGTGGTTTCTATGGGGAGTACCGTCACTTCGTCGTTCTCCATCAGCAACGGACTGATGGCGCCTGCCTGGCTATAGTCTAATTGTCCTGTGGTGAGGTTGAGTACACCGACGAAGAGATCGACAACGGGCTTGTCGCCGTGGATGGTTGCAAGACTTCTGTTGATGGCAGAGAGGATGAGGCCAGGGGTGTTTGTGATGGCGGCTGCCGTGCGGAACTGCGACCATGCCATTGCCATCTGTACCGATGACTGGATGGTGTCGCCATGAGCCGAACCGATGCAGAAGAAGAGTTGTTCGTCGCGGATGAGATAATCGTAGAGGTCACTGCTCAGTGCTGTTCCTGAGGTGAGGGTAGCCAGTACGGTGAGATCCTTACGCTTAGGCAGCGGGGCAGGCAGGAGAGCCTTCTGGGCATCGAGAGCAGCGGTCTGCAGTGTCTGGGTGCGTGCCTTCTCTGCGGTGCGTTCTTCGAGTTCGGTGTAGTCGGCCTTCAGTTCTGTGTGGGCCTTGTTCAGCTTATGGCCTCTGTAACTACGATAGACGACATAAGCGATGAAGCAGAGGAAGAGAATGCCGAGGAGTACGAACAGCCCCATCTGTCTTTCATGGGCTGACTCTGCCTGCTGTTTGGTAAGTTGTTCTATCTTGTCGATGATGACTACCTGTTCTTCAGCATCGATCTCTTTGGCCAGATTGAAGGCATGATCCAGTGAGTCGCAGATCAGACGGCTGACAACCATAGCAGAATCAAGACGGCCTGCCTGCAGGTTAGTCTTGTATTTCTTCAGTGCATAGTTCCTAATATTGTCGATGGTATAGGCATCCTTTCCTTCAAACATGGCATCCAGACTGCGGTAGTTGAAGGCGGCTTCATCCCAACGACCTGCGGCTGTCAGGAATTCGTTGGCATTGATCTTTCCTTCAGGCGTCTTGCTGAAATTGGTTTCTAGGAATTGTTGGTAGATTTTTTCTGCCTCGTCTTCCTGTCCCATCCGCTCGTGGGCGATGGCCTTATAGATATAGAAACGGGCCAACTGCTTGTCGATATAGTCGGTGTTGATGCCCTGACGCTGTTCATATTCACCGAGCAGCTTTCCGAAGCGGTCTGTCCACTTCAAGGCCTGATCATAGTTCTGGGTGGTGATACAGGCATAGGCAATATTGATGAGACCTGCGATGGCGTCTTTATAAGACTCGTCGCTGTGAGTGCTCTCAATGTTGGCAAGATGCTTCTCGTAGGCAATGCTGAAGTGCTCTTCGGTTTCCTTGTCTGCTTTGTTGAGTCCCATCTGGCAACAGCCGATATAGATCAGCAGGTTCATGTAGTCGCTGGTGGTGTCGCACTTATGCGTCTCCAGAAATTCGGCAGCAGGAATGGCTCCCTTCAGGCAATTTTCATACTCGCCGCGAACGGTGAGTAGGTTTGCCAGTCGGCTGGCAGAACGTGCATAGGTATCGACATCGTCAGGATCCTTAGAGTTGGCGGCTGTCTGGAGGGAGGTCTTCCAATAGAACTCAGCCATACGGCGTTTGTTCATCCTGTCGCTGGCATAGCCTCGCCAGTAGTCGGCTTTTGCAGATGAGAGCGTACCGGCACGTTCAAAACTGTCGGCCAGCATCATCAGCTGTTTGAGGTCTCTGTTCTTCTGAGCTGATTCTATCGCCTGTTCGGCTTTCTGTCTCTGTTCTTTACTATTACCGCCTCCACAACCCAAGAGGATGATAGCGGCTAGCGTCAGTGCTACTATCGCAAAATGTCTTCTCATACTAGTCCTTGCTTTAAGTTGTAATTTGGTGCAAAGATAATGATTATTCTCCAAAAATGTTACATTTATAAGATTTTTTTTGTACCTTCGCACCCGCAATGAGATATTTTGTCACTTTGAGTTACGATGGAACCCGCTATCATGGCTGGCAGATACAGCCGAACGGCGACTCGATACAGGAACGGCTGCAAGGCGCGCTCTCGACACTGCTTCGTGCAGAGATCGGTGTGACGGGGGCAGGACGGACTGATGCGGGGGTGCATGCGCGGATGATGGTGGCTCATTTTGACTATGAGGGTGAACTGGACGGCAAGCAACTCTGTTATAAATTGAACAGACTGTTGCCCTACGATATCGCCATACAGAAGGTGGAACAGGTGGCTGACGACCTGCATGCCCGTTTTTCGGCTACCTCACGTACCTATCATTATTATGTGCATACGGTGAAGGATCCGTTCAGTAGGTCTTATTCGTGTGAGTTACACTATCCGCTGGACTTTAAACTGATGAACGAGGCTGCCAGTATGCTTTTGAAGTATGAGGACTTCGGGGCGTTCTGCAAGAGTGGGGCTGATGTGAAGACAACACTCTGCCAGGTGACAGCCGCCGAGTGGCATCAGGCATCGCCATCGACTTGGTATTTCGAGATTACCGCCAATCGCTTCCTGAGGAACATGGTGAGAGCCGTGGTAGGAACGCTTGTCGATGTGGGGCGCGGCAGACTCACACTGGAGGAATTTCAGAAGGTGATAGAAGGAAAACAGCGGAGTGATGCGGGCGAGAGTATGCCTGGCAATGCGCTGTTCTTGGAAAAAATAGAATATTGATATGTGGCTGATATTGGCATTTATGTCGGCAGCATTGTTGGGCTGCTATGACTCCTTAAAGAAACAGGCACTGAAAGGGAACGCCGTGATTCCCGTGTTGTTTCTGAATACCTTGTTCTCTTCATTGATCTTTCTGCCGTTTATCATACTGAGTGGTACGACGACGCTGCTCGATGACAGCGTCTTCCATACGGCGAGTGGCGGATGGGAGATGCATAAATATATCGTATTGAAAGCCGTTATCGTACTCTCAAGTTGGATTCTGGGTTATTTCGGAATGAAACATCTGCCGTTGACCATTGTGGGACCGATTAATGCTACTCGTCCGGTGATGGTATTGGTGGGAGCCCTGCTGTTCTTCGGCGAAAGACTGAACGTGTGGCAGTGGGTTGGTGTGCTGTTGGCTGTGGCTTCTTTCCTGCTGCTGAGTCGTAGCGGCAAAAAGGAGGGTATCGACTTCAAACATGATCACTGGATCTATATGATCGTTGGTGCAGCAATGTTGGGAGCGGTGAGTGGTCTCTATGACAAGTATTTGATGGCACCTGTCGAGAACGGGGGCGTGGGACTGGACCGTATGATGGTGCAGTCGTGGTATAACATCTACCAGTGTGCGATGATGGGTGTGATGCTCTGGCTGCTTTGGTGGCCTAAGCATGAACAGACAACACCGTTCCACTGGTCCTGGTCGATAGTGGGTGTGAGTGTGTTTCTCTCCACAGCCGACTTTATGTATTTCTATTCATTGAGTCTGCCTGATGCGATGATCTCCATCGTATCGATGATCCGAAGGGGTAGTGTGATCGTGAGCTTTATGTTCGGAGCGATGTTCTTCCACGAGAAGAACCTCAAGGCTAAGGCTTTTGATCTGGTGCTTGTTTTGCTTGGGATGCTTTTCCTCTACGTCGGCTCGAAGTAAACAGATCACGCAGACTGCTGAAGTCCTTTTTCATGATGATACCGATGCCTTGTGTGTTCAAACTTGAACGCGTAAAGTAGCGGTCGTTGGTTTGGTTATACACCTTCATGGCGAGGTTGCCATTGGGGAAGAGCAGGTATTGCAGATCGAAGTCGCCGATGAACGATGGAGTAGCCTTTGTGGCGTTATCGCGATAACCGAACTGTCCGTTGAAGATCAGACGGTTGTTGAGCATGCGTCCGTTGATGATGCCTTCGTATTCTGCATTGTGCCAGCCTTCATTACCTGTAGAGATGTTGGCACCGAAGTTCCAGTTGTTGTTCTTGATGATCTGTCCGAGCAGGGTGTTGATCTGGGTGGAGAGCGTACCAGAGAGGAAACTCTGCATGGCCAGCGTGGTACGATCGGTTTGATCCTCTTTGGCATTATTGGCACCTTGATTATAGAAACGTCCGATGGCCAGCAGATAGACCACTTGCTGGTTCATCTCCTGCTGTCCGTTGATGATAGAGCGGATCATCTGTTGCTCATCGGTATTCACGGTAGGCATCTCAAGGTCGAAGTCCACCTGCGGATGGACTGGCTGCCCTCCGATGTTCATCAGGCAGTTCACACGGATGGTGTTACTACTGAACGAATTGCCGATATTCAGGTCGGAGAGACTCACACCGTTGACGGTATAGACAGCCTGCAGATTCAAGGCAGCCTGATAGGGGTCGCCTCCGAAAATGATGGTGCCACCTTTGTTGAAAGTAAAGTTCTTCTTGATGATATTCTGGATGGTGATGCCATAGGTGCCCTGTTCGACGGTATAGGTGCCAAACATATTGAAGGCCCCCTTGTTATGATAGGTGGCACGGATGGCACCCTCGCCGTTCAACGTGATATAGTCCTTGGTGTCAGCATCCATCAGGAGGTTCAGTGTGGCGTCGGGTGTGGTGTTGATGAGGAAGTTGATGTAGATATTGGTGCTGGTGGCACGGCTGGAACTGTTTTTGTTTGAGTTACCAGAATTACTAGAAATGCTCGAGTTGCTAGAATCATCTTCCCACTCGATGAATTCCTGACTGGCGAGGGCATCAGGCGTTGCTGCGTTATAGACGAATATCGAGTTCTTCTGGGGCGTCACGTCGCAGTCGATGGATACTTCATTGCCATGTCCATGAATACCGACTTCGCCTGAGGCATAGACGGTGCCGTAGAACGTGGATTCGCCGAAATCGGTGAAGTCGTAAGCCAGCAGATTGTCGGCGACGACGTTCAGGTCGTAGGAGAGACTGGTGAGGTGCTTGTGATGGATGCCGCCAGAGACGATTCCCTGATGTCCGTCGCGATCGACAACCACCATATTTCGTAGTTCTATCTCGTCGGGAATCATCACCACCGTATCGCGTTTCAGTTGATAGGTGGTGTTCAAGGGGGCTACGGTAGCCTCACCATTTACAACGAGGTTTCCTGTGAGATTGATATTGTCGAGGGTGCCTGCCAGACGAGCATAACCCTCAGCGTGCCCTGTGATGTTACTCAGGAACGACTTGGTGAAATTGTGCATGAACTCGATGTAGGTACCATCAGCACGGATATCGAGGTCGATGGTGTTGTGAACGGGTGACACGTAGCCGTTGATGATTGTCTGGGCTTCAGGACCATCGTCGGCAACGGCACTGATGTCTATCTGTTCTTTCTCTTGGTTCCAGTCCACGTCGGCATATAGAGTTCCCATCCTTCCTTCCTCAAACTTAAACAATCCCACTCTGAGGTTGGCGTGGGCGGCGAAGTCGTGGAAGAGTGAGCGAGCCGTGGCGCGCCCTGTGGCTTTTCCGCTGAACTCGACAGAATGGAAGTTCACCAAGTCGAGGATATAGGCTACTTCCACCTCATTGAGATCTACGACGAGACTGTCAGAAAGGCTTTCAGAGGCGATACCGTCGATGATGATGTGCTGTGTACCACGATGCACGGCAAAGTGGTCCACCAATAGATAGTTCTTATGATAGAGGATATCCGAGGGTTCGATATCCCAGGTGCTGTTGTTCAGGATAATGTGAGAGGGCTGCACGCGGAACTGGGCTTCAGGTAGTCCTGACAGATTCTGGTAGAGGCGGATGATGGTGTTCAGGTTGCCGCTCTGTTGCTGTTCAGGATTGTTGTTATCCCACGATAATGAGGTGTTGATGTTGTTGTTGGCGGCATGTGCCAGCAGGTTGATACCCATCCGCCGTCCGTCGTCCATTACTTTCTGGATGTTGAGGTCGCAGTTCAGGGTGTCGGCAGGTGAACTGATATGGATGTTGCCGTTGTCATACCAGGCACCGTTGTAGGCAAAAGAGGGCAACTCGCCATCGAGGAATATCTCTTCTGTCTTATCGTTCACACGGGCTGTGAGTGAGATGGGCTGACTGAGTGTGAGGTCCACATTGAGGAAACGTTTCATCCAGTCGGTCTTACTCAGCAATAAGTGAAGATTAAAGTTGTTGTCGGTGACTTTCCGTTTCGGAGGCAGACCTGGCAGGGTAGGGAGTTTCGAGGCGACGAGGTTGACGAAACTCTGAGGTAACGTCTTGTAATCGAAGTGTCCCTTCAACTCGGCATCGGCAAAGTCGCTTTTGACAGAGATGAAGTGTACGCCTTCGTCATAGCCGGAGGTGACGATCATATTATCGAGCTGATAAGGCTCATGTTTCTCCGAAGCCGTTAGACTCAGATTGCTGATGCGGATGCTGCCCTGGGCATCGTGTACATTGTGGGCTGTGAAATCAGCATCGAGTTCTGCCGTCAGCACTGATGAGCCGAATTGATCTGATAGATGGGTGGCAGCGGGTGAGAAATGGGAGATGACGCCTTGCAACTGGGCTTTCTTCGCCTTCGACGTGGTGGTATCAAACAGATTCTCTGTCATCTTGCCCTTCAGCTGGACTGTCAAGTTGGGGTCGTTGATATTGAAGAGTCCCGCAATCGTACCTTGTTTGTATTCTCCGTTGAGTTTGATGTCATGATAGGTATAGCCATTGTAGTCGAACTGACTAACAGAACCGTCAATCTTGACATCTGGTTTCTGGTCTTTGGGCCACTGTCCGCTGAGGCGTAACTGGGTTGATAACGTACCGAGTTGCGTATTGGCAAGGATTTGTCCTAACCGGATAGCCTTTGTCTGAACGTTGCCTGAGAATTTCCTGTTGGCATCCATCGCCATGGTGACATCCACATCGCCGGCGCCTGAATGGATCAGACTCTTCAGTGAGGTGATGCCGTTAGTCTCACGACTGAAGTTGCTTGTCATTCTCAGGTTTCCGATACGTGTCAACTCTTGGGGAAGCCCTGGAATCAGTTTGGAAAGGAAGTCAAGACTGGTCTCCGCCAAAGCCACCTCTGTCATTTCCAGATGCCAGGCAGGTTGTGTGTTCCAGTTCTCAATCCATCCGTTTACATTGATGTCGATATCCTGTTCTGATGTGGCGATATGCAGTTCTGGAATCGTGGCTTGCTGATCGGTGCCATTAAACTTAGTCTCTATAGAAATACCTCTCTGGAAATTCTTTAGCGATGGAAGAAAACATCTTAGGTCTGAAGGTGTTATAATTGTATTCCTTATCTTTCCTGAGTAGTCAAGCGAGCCAGGGACGAGACCTTCCTCATCTATATTGTAGTCGGCAAGAAGCGTGTCGATCTGCAGGTCGGAACTTGGCATCTGCAACTGGAAATGCTCGAGGAAAGCATGCGTCTTGTTGGCAATCAATTTGAAAGACAAACGGTTGATGTCCAGCCCTGAGGCCTCCCGTAGTGAGAGCTTTTTCACGTTCACACTGATGGAGTCATCGGTGAGAGCCCAGAGATTGATTTGGGAACTGAGGTCGCTGATGTGCAGATGCTGGGGATTGAACTGTCCTGGTGTCTGTACCACATCCTGACGATCGTATATGATACTGGACCGTCGGATGATCAGTGAGTTGATGCGGAGGTCGAGTGGGGTATGACTCAGTGTGTCTTTTGGGGCTAAAGAGTCGATGATGAACTGGAAGTTGGGTTTGGCTTGCGCGTTCTGCTGCCAGAGACGTGCACGGGCACCGAAGAGTTGTGCCGATGAAATGGAGATACGACCCTTTGTGAGTGGCCAAATATCGATTTTGGCAGACAGACGGGTGATGCTAAGCATTGGTTTGTCGCGCTGGTCGAGGATTGTGACGTCATCGATGATGATACGGTCGAGGAAACCTAAATCCACCCTTCCCACGCTGACTTCCGTACCAAGTGCCTCACTTAAAACGGTTGACACCTTACTGCCCACAGACTGCTGGACTACTGGCAGCCGGAGGACAGCTGCCGTCAACAAATTTAGGGCGATAACCGTCCAAATGACTATGCTGATAATCCTTTTTAGTATCTTCACGTGGCAAAAATACAACATTTTATCGGGATTTCTTCAAAATTTTTAATTTTTTGTTCTTATTTTGCCCGAATTTTACTAATTTTGCACTCGCATCTTGCAACTATTCAACTAAATTTTATATAAATGGCAAATGTAATTAAGCTACACAAGGGCTTGGACATTAACCTGAAAGGACGCGCAGCTGAGCAAAAGATCCAGTTGAAGTCAAACGGCAAATACGCTTTGATGCCGGATGACTTTGAGGGTGTGACGCCGAAGGTTGTCGTTAAGGAAGGCGATAAGGTTCAGGCCGGGGATGCGTTGTTTGTGAACAAACAGTATCCTGAGGTGAAGTTTGCCTCGCCAGTCAGTGGTACGGTGAGTGCCGTCGTGCGTGGTGAACGTAGAAAAGTGCTCTGTGTTAAGGTGGATGCCGACGCTCAGCAGAGTTATGTGGATTTCGGCAAGAAGGATGTTGCGAAGCTTGACGGTAAGGCTGTCATCGACGCCCTGCTCGAAGCTGGTCTTTTCGGTTACATCAACCAGTTGCCTTATGCTGTATCGACTAATCCGTCGGTGATGCCTAAGGCGATTTTCGTCTCTGCCCTGCGCGACAAGCCTTTGGCTGCCGACTTCGAGTACGAGGTAAAGGGACAGGAGGCTGACTTCCAGACTGGTATCACGGCACTCTCGAAGATTGCCAAGACCTATCTCGGTGTAGGTGTAGGCTCTGCCCTTGAGAACGTGAAGGATGCCGAGGTGAATGTGTTCGACGGCAAGTGCCCTGCAGGAAATGTAGGTGTACAGGTGAACAACATCGACCCAGTGAACAAGGGTGAGGTGGTTTGGACCATAGGCGACCCTTCTGTGGCGCTCTTCATCGGACGTCTGTTCAACAGCGGTAAAGTGGACCTGCGTCGTACGGTAGCCCTCTGTGGCAGTGAGATCAAGAGCCCAGCCTATGTGGATATGCTGGTGGGTGAGGAACTCTCCACGTTGCTTTCCAATAGCTACGACGCTTCTAAGAGTGTCCGTATCATCAATGGTAACGTACTGACAGGTAAGCCCACTACGAAGGAAGGCTTCCTCGGTGCCCATAGCTCTGAGATTACCGTGATTCCTGAGGGTAATGATGCCGACGAGTTGCTGGGATGGATCCTGCCTCGTTTCAAGCAGTTCTCTGTAAGCCGCAGCTACTTCTCTTGGCTGTGTGGTAAGAAGCAGTATGCACTCGATGCCCGTATCAAGGGTGGTGAGCGTCACATGATTATGAGCGGTGAGTACGACAAGGTGCTGCCGATGGATATCTATGCTGAGTACCTGATTAAAGCTATCATCGCTGGTGATATCGACCGTCAGGAGGCTTTGGGTATTTATGAGGTTAGCCCTGAAGACTTTGCACTGGCAGAGTTCGTGGATTCCTCGAAATTGGAATTACAGCGCATCGTGCGTGAAGGACTGAATATTTTACGTAAAGAAAACGCATAAAGACATGAGTGCTATAAGAAACTTATTCGACAAAATGAGGCCAAGCTTCGAAGAGGGCGGTAAGCTGCATGCTTTCCGTAGTGTTTTCGACGGCTTTGAGACGTTTGCGCTTGTGCCTAACGACACGTCAAAGTCTGGTGTCAACATTCACGACGCCATTGACTCGAAGCGCATTATGAGTATGGTGGTCATCGCCCTGATGCCTGCCATGCTGTTTGGTATGTATAATATCGGCTACCAGAATTATCTTGCAGCAGGCACACTCGCAAGTGTTGGCTTCTTCGAGATATTCTGTTATGGTTTTCTCGCCGTACTGCCGAAGATACTGGTAAGTTACATCGTTGGTTTGGGTATTGAGTTCGCCTGGGCCCAGTGGAAAGGCGAGGAGATCCAGGAGGGTTACCTCGTTTCAGGTATCATCATCCCGCTGATTGTCCCCATCGGCTGTCCGCTGTGGATGCTGGCATTGGCCTGTGCCTTCTCAGTGATCTTCTGTAAGGAGATCTTCGGTGGTACGGGTATGAACATCTTCAACCCCGCCGTTGCAGCTCGTATGTTTCTGTTCTTCGCTTATCCCTCAAAGATGACAGGTGATCAGGTATTGGTGGCTCAGGATTCTATCTTCGGTCTGGGTAACAACCTGCCCGACGGCTTCACTGCTGCTACACCGCTCGGACAGATGGCACAGGGTATTGATACCAGCAGTTCTATCTGTGATATGATCTGCGGCTTCATCCCGGGTTCTATTGGTGAGACCTCACTGATTGCCATCGCCATCGGTGCTGTGATTCTGCTCTGGGCTGGCATCGCTTCTTGGCGCACCATGCTGAGTGTGTTCGTTGGTGGTGCTGTACTGGCACTGCTTTTCCAGCACACCGGTCAGTCTATGATTTGGTGGCATCACTTCATCCTCGGTGGTTTCGCTTTCGGTGCCGTGTTTATGGCTACCGATCCCGTTACCTCATGCCGCACTGCTACAGGTCAGTATATCTATGGTTTCCTGATCGGTGCGATGGCAGTCATCATCCGTGTGATGAATGCCGGTTATCCTGAGGGTATGATGCTCGCCATCTTCTTTGGTAATATGTGTGCCCCGATGATCGACCACTTCATCGTGGAGCGTAATATCTCGAAACGCTTAAAGAGAGGAGGTACCAAATGAAACTGAATACTAACAGCAATTCGTACATTATTATATATAGTGCGATTCTCGTGGTTATCGTAGCCTTCCTGCTGGCATTTGTCTATCAGGCACTGAAGCCGATGCAGGATGCTAACGTGGCTCTCGATATCAAGAAGCAGATTCTCTATTCACTGAACATCCGCGGTTTGGACGGCGCTGAGGCTGAGGCCAAATATGCTGAGGTGGTGAAGGATGAGAAAGAGGCTGGCGACAAGCTCTATTACGAGTGTGAGATCGACGGACAGAAGAAGTATGTGTTCCCCCTGAAGGGCATGGGCCTCTGGGGTGGCATCTCTGCCTTCATCTCTGTCGATGATGACCTGAACACCATCTACGGTGCTTACTTCAACCATGAAAGCGAGACTGCAGGTCTGGGTGCTGAGATCAAGGACTCTCAGGCTTGGCAGGAGAAGTTCCAGGGAAAGAAGATCTATTCTGACGACGGCCAACTCGCCATCGGTGTGGTGAAGAATGTGGAGAATCCAGCCTCTGAGGTGGACTGTGTCACAGGTGCTACACTGACCTCTAATGGTGTCTCTGACATGCTTCGTGAAGGTCTGAAACAGTATATCACTAATTTGAAGGAGGACTAACGTATGGCATTATTCAGTAAACAAAATAAAGAGGCTTTCACGAATCCGTTAAACCTCGACCATCCGATTCTCGGACAGGTGCTGGGTATCTGCTCTGCACTTGCCGTTACGTCGCAGTTGAAGCCTGCCATCGTGATGGGTCTCGCAGTGACGGTGATTACCGCCTTTGCGAATGTGATTATCTCTATCATCCGCAACACCATCCCTAACCGCATTCGTATCGTGGTGCAACTGGTGGTTGTGGCTGCCCTTGTGACTATCGTTTCTCAGATCCTGAAGGCTTTCGCCTACGACGTGAGTGTTCAACTGAGCGTGTATGTAGGTCTGATCATCACCAACTGTATCCTGATGGGTCGCCTCGAGGCGTTTGCCATGCAGAACAAGCCCTGGCCTTCGTTCCTCGACGGTGTGGGTAACGGTCTCGGCTACGCTATGATTCTGGTAATTGTAGGTGCAGTCCGTGAGCTCCTCGGACGTGGTTCGCTGCTGGGCTTCCAGATTATCCCCGATGCTTGCTATGACTTCGGCTATGTGAACAACGGTATGATGACGATGCCGGCAATGGCTCTGATTCTCGTGGGTTGTGTGATTTGGGTTCATCGTGCATATTTTTATAAGGAGAAATAAAGTATGGAACACGCAATATCATTACTATTCCGTTCGATTTTCGTCGATAATATGATCTTTGCCTTCTTCCTCGGCATGTGTTCTTACCTTGCCGTGTCGAAGACCGTGAAGACTTCTTTGGGACTGGGTCTGGCTGTGACCTTCGTGCTCACCGTGACCGTCCCCGTGAACTATCTGTTGCAGACTAAGGTCTTAGGTCCTGACTGCCTCGTTGAGGGCGTCGATTTGAGTTACCTCAGTTTTATTCTCTTCATCGCCGTGATTGCAGGTATGGTGCAGCTCGTAGAGATGACGGTAGAGAAGTATTCTCCCTCGCTCTATGCAGCCCTGGGTATCTTCCTGCCGCTGATTGCTGTAAACTGCGCCATCATGGGTGCTTCGCTCTTCATGCAGCAGCGCATCCTCATGGATCCCAGCAACTCTCAGGCTATCGGCTCTATTTTGGATGCCGTCGTCTATGGTTTCGGCTCAGGTATCGGTTGGACGCTGGCGATTGTTGCCTTGGGTGCCATCCGCGAGAAGATGCAGTACTGCGACGTTCCCAAGCCCTTGCAGGGTCTCGGCATTGTGTTTATCACCGTGGGTCTCATGGCCATGGCGATGATGTGTTTCTCTGGATTAAATATTTGATAAGGTATGGCACAGTTTATTGCATATAGTATAGGAGTGTTCCTCCTGGTGATCCTGCTCTTGGTGATCATCCTGCTCGTGGCAAAGAAGTATCTTTCTCCCTCGGGCAACGTGAATATTGTTATCAACGGCGACCGTACTATCTCTGTAGCCCAGGGTAACTCGCTGATGTCAACGCTTAACGAGAATGGTGTGTTCCTGCCCTCTGCCTGCGGTGGTAAGGCCTCTTGTGGACAGTGTAAGGTACAGGTGCTTGAGGGTGGGGGCGAGATCCTCGACTCTGAGAAGCCTCACTTCTCTCGTAAGGAGATCAAGGCTGGCTGGCGCCTCGGATGTCAGTGTAAGGTGAAGGGTGACTTGAAGATTCATGTCGATGAGTCTATCCTCGGTGTGAAGGAGTATGAGTGTACCGTCATCTCCAACAAGAACGTGGCTACGTTCATCAAGGAGTTCAAGGTGCAGCTGCCCGCTGGTGCCCACATGGACTTCCTGCCTGGTTCATATGCTCAGATTAAGATTCCTGCCTTCGATTGCATCGATTACGATAAGGACTTCGATAAGTCTCTCATCGGCGACGAGTATCTGCCTTCTTGGGAGAAGTTCGGTTTGTTCCCGCTGAAGTGTAAGAACCCCGAGCCTACAATCCGTGCATACTCGATGGCTAACTATCCTGCTGAGGGTGACGTGTTCATGCTTACCGTTCGTATTGCTACGCCTCCGTTCAAGCCTGATCGCAGTGGTTTCATGGAGGTGAACCCTGGTATCGCTTCTTCATACATCTTCTCTTTGAAGCCAGGCGACAAGGTAATCATGAGTGGCCCTTACGGCGACTTCCACCCGCATTTCGACTCGAAGCGCGAGATGATCTGGGTTGGTGGTGGTGCCGGTATGGCGCCGTTGCGTGCACAGATCATGCATATGACGAAGACTTTGAAGACCACCGATCGCGAGATGCACTACTTCTATGGTGCCCGCGCCCTCAACGAGGTGTTCTATCTCGACGACTTCCTGGGCTTAGAGAAGGAGTTCAAGAACTTCCACTTCCACCTCGCCCTCGACCGTCCCGATCCCGCAGCCGATGCCGCTGGTGTGAAATATACTCCGGGCTTCGTACACCAGGTGATGCTCAACACCTATCTGAAGGACCACGAGGCTCCCGAGGATGTGGAGTACTACATGTGCGGTCCTGGCCCGATGTCGGCAGCAGTGGTGTCAATGCTCGACTCGCTCGGCGTAGAGCCCGAGAGTATCATGTACGATAACTTCGGCGGTTAATGAAAGAACAGCAGTATCAGATGCTGGTCAGTCAGATCGCCTCTCTCATCGAAGGCGAGACCGACGAGATTGCCATCATGAGTAATGTGGCAGCAGCCATCCATCAGGAGATGCACTTCTGGTGGACTGGCTTCTACCGGGTCGCTGGCGAAGAGTTGCTGCTGGGGCCGTTTCAAGGTCCTGTCGCCTGCATGCACATCCCTTTCGGGAAAGGTGTCTGCGGCACAGCCTGGCAGCGTCGTGAGACGATTGTTGTGCCTGATGTAGAGCAGTTCCCAGGTCACATTGCTTGCAGTAGTGCGTCACGTTCAGAGATCGTCGTGCCGGTGTTCAATAAAGACGGAAACATTATCGCCGTACTCGACATCGACAGTGAACACTTGGCAACCTTCGACGACATCGACCGTCACTATTTTGAGCAGATCTGTCAATTGATTGCTTAAGCATCTGATGATATTATAATTTTAGATTCATGAAAAAACTGATTTATTTTGTATTGGTATTTCCAATGGCCATGCTTGTCATAGCATGTGGAGAGAAAACGAAGTCAAACCCGGAAGCCGACTCACTGAGGTCTGCCTTGTCAACACAGATGGCAGAGATGAACGATATGGATCTCTTCCTTGACGCTGTTAATGCCAGTATGGACAGTGTGCTCGATATCGACGGTACTGTCCTTCGTAGTGTTGGGGAATCAAACATGTCACGAAAAGAGCAGATCAAACAGAATATCGCTGCTTATAAGGAGATTCTTGATCGCCAGCGTGAAAGACTTGCAGAACTGGAGAAACGACTCGGTGATAGCGACGGCAAGAACGCCAAGTTGCTGAAGACTGTTGCATCGCTCAAAGCTCAGATAGAGGAGAAGGACAAAGCCATCGCAAACTTGAATGAGGAGCTGGAGAAGCGTAACTTTGATATCAGTGTGCTGAAGGAGAATGTGGCTCAATTGAACACCCAGGTGACTACGCTTGAGGAAGACTCGAGAGCGAAGGATGAGACCATCACAGCCCAGACCGACCTTCTGAATGAGGCATACGTATGCATCGACAATACGAAAGCTCTGAAAGAGGCTGGTATCCTGAAAGGCGGTTTTCTGAAGAAGGCAAAGCTCAATATGTCGGAGGTGAACCCCTCTGCATTTACCAAGATCGACATCCGCAATGCGACGTCGTTCCTCATCCCAGGCAAGAAGCCGGAGATTCTGACTCAGGCACCTGCTGGTTCTTACACAATAAAAGATAATGGTAATGGAACAAGCACTCTGACAGTCACTGATCCTGCTAAGTTCTGGAGCATGTCGAACTATCTCGTTGTGAAATACTAATTGACAGATCCAAAGAGAAATCCCCAGCCAAACATCAGAATTGGCTGGGGATTATTCATGATAGGATGTTGTTCAGAAAGTAATTTTAGTCATCCGCCAGATTACTGGCTGACATTTGTTCACGTTCAAACTCGAAGAGTTTACCGTCTTTCCACTTGTACCTTATGATCTCTACTTCATCATCAAGCCGCCAGAAACTGACGATACATTTGTTATCGGAGTCGATAGATGGGCTGTAGATCTCACAGTCGTACTTCAATTCTTCGAACTTATGAGTCTTGTCGTTCCATAACCAGACATCGTAAGTATAGTTACCAAATCCGTTCATCGGCCCCGTACACACCTGAAGGTCTGGAATGCCGTCGAAATTCCAGTCATCCTCCACGATCTCCCCGATGCAGTTCCTGTTCCATTGTAAGGTGTCGAGCGGCAGGGCCTGACTATACAGTTCCTGCGTATGCCCCTTTGCATCTGTCAGATAGACGACGATGGAATCCCAACGCACATCACCATCATCATTGATGGCATGTACATCAGAGTGGAAAGAATAATCTGAACGCTGGGGGACATAGTCTGTATCTTGGGCTGACATTTGTCCTCCATAGGCAGCTAGCATCGCTGCAACTACCATTAGTTTTACTTGTTGAATCCGTGACCGTTCCATTTCAGCGTCTTTTGAGTTTTCAGTCCATCCTTATCCCACTTGTTTATGATGATGTCCTTACCTACGCGGGGCAGCGAATAGGTGGTGTTTTGCTCGTAGCTCACCTCAAAACCTGGAGGTGCGCAGAATTCCATCTTCTTTGTGGCGTTAGTGTAGCGCAGGAACACGAGTGTGTCGTACTGTCCCTGATCGGGAAGGTCGTTAAAGTAGGACCAATTGCTGAAGGCAAACAGCTTGTGCTTCTTGTCGGCCTCGTTCCAGTAGCACATCTCTATAAGTTGCGTATTTCCTTGATACTGATGCTGATAACTGATGAACCCGCTTTTCTTGTCGACTACAAGCGTCACGTTGTCATTTTGGTTCTCGTTCTTGCTGTAGCGCTCCAGGGCTTCTGCAATGCCGGATGTGGCTTCACGATCACACTCTTCTGCATCACCGTCATCTTGGAAGATAAATGCCCACGCGAAGTCGTAGATGTTGGGCTGGGTGCCCCCAAACATCACTTGGATACCGTCCTGCGCCGCCATTCCGAGCGTACAGAACACAAACATGACTGCTAATGATAATCTTTTCATATTGTTAATGTTTTAGATTGATGGGGCAAAGATAACAATTCTTTTTAATATAGTAGCATAATTTTGACAAAAAAGTAACTCATCTCGGATATTCTTAATCACAAATTCACTTAAAACCAAGGGCAAAGTACTTATAATTCCACGATTATTTGTACCTTTGCACCAATAATTAATCCGATGAGAATGACAGTTATAGAATAATGAGACAACTATCCACACGCACGGCGGACTTCACGGATTCCATCATCCGGCGCATGACCCGCATCAGCAACCGCTACGAAGCCATCAATCTCTCTCAGGGATTCCCTGACTTCGACCCGCCACGGGAGATTACCGACCGTCTGGCAGAGATTGCAACTTCTGGCCCTCATCAGTATGCAATTACCTGGGGAGCGCAGAACTTCCGCGAGGCATTGGCTAAGAAACAAAGTCGCTGGACAGAACTGCCGATAGATGCCGATAAGAACATTGTCGTTACATGTGGCTCGACGGAGGCAATGATGGCGGCGATGATGACCGTGGTGAATCCGGGCGATAAGGTAGTCATCTTCTCGCCGTTCTACGAGAACTATACTGCCGATACGATTCTTACAGGGGCTGAACCTGTGTACATCCCGCTTGTTCCGCCGACATTCTCGTTCGACGCCAACCTGATTGAGGATGCTTTCAGACAGGGAGCTAAGGCGCTGGTGTTGTGCAACCCTTCCAATCCCTGTGGCAAGGTCTTTACCCGCGATGAACTGCAGCAGATAGCTGATATCGTGATACGCTATGATGGCTATGTCATCACCGACGAGGTTTATGAGCATATCGTTTACGCTACTCATCGACATGTCTACATCTCCACGCTGCCCGGTATGTGGGAGCGCACCATATCATGTAGTTCACTCTCCAAGACATATAGTATTACGGGCTGGCGTCTGGGCTATGTCATCGCTCCTGAACGTATCATCGACCGCGTGAAGAAGGTGCACGACTTCCTGACTGTTGGCGCTGCGGCTCCTTTGATGGAGGCTGCCACCGTTGGACTGTGCTTCCCTGACAGCTATTACGACGAACTTCAGGCACATTACACACATATGAAGCAGCTCTTTTGCGACGGTCTGCGCCAGTTCGGATTGACGTTCACTGATCCGCAAGGAGCCTATTACGTGTTGCTCGATGTCTCAAAGTACGGTGTGAAAGACGACTTGCATTTCTGCGAATGGCTGGCAGAGCATGTTGGAGTAGGGGCAGTGCCTGGCAGTTGCTTCTTCCGCGAGGATGTGAACCACCTAATTCGTTTTCACTTCGCTAAACGTGACGAGACCCTTCTTGCTGCCCTCGATCGTCTTTCGGAAATGGATGCAAAAGCAATGAATTATATATGATTGGAACAATTGTGAATGCAACCACCATCATCGTAGGCAGCATCATCGGCAGCCTATTGCATCGTGGTGTGAAGGAGAAATATAAAGAGGTTCTATATACAGGGTTGGGGCTGGCATCTCTGGCTATCGGTCTGAATGCCACCATTAGCCATTTTCACCAGTCGCAGTACCCTGTGCTTTTTATCATATCGCTGGCTATAGGAGGAGTCATCGGCACAGCACTCGATATCGACGGAAGGTTCAAACGTCTCGTTGACAAATTGCAGCGCGAAAAGAAGAAAGACGGCAATCGCCTCGCCGAAGGTCTTTCAACAGCCATTCTGCTCTATTGCATCGGTCCGCTGTCGATGCTCGGTCCTGTCATCTCCGCCTTGAAGGGCGACCACACCTTTCTCTTCACCAATGCCACGCTCGATTTCGTGTCTTCAATGGTGTTCGCCTCTACTTACGGCATCGGTATGGTTCTGGCGGCACCAGTGCTGTTCTGTTGGCAAGGCATATTTTGGCTTGTTGCTCATATTAGTAGTACTGCTATCAGCGACGCGCTTATGGCTGAGTTGTTGATCGTCGGTGGACTGCTCATTACGGGCAGCGGACTCTCACTGTTGAACTTGAAGGATTGCAAGACGCTCAATCTCCTGCCTGCCCTTCTGGTGCCAGTTGTTTGGTTCCTGATATCGTAATTTTATTGGATTATACCTCGTCGTATTATTGATAACAAACAAAATAAAAGAAATATGAAGAAAATTTTGACTTGTTTATTTGCCGCACTTGGGCTAACAACTGCCTGTGGCCAACAACACCCTGCAAAGAACTTTGAGAACATGGAAGTGAAGGAGTTTGCTGAATTGATAGCAGATTCCAACGTGGTAATCCTCGACGTACGTAAGGCTGATGAGTTTGCTGAAGGGCATATCAAGGGAGCTATCCTTATTGACCAGTTCCAAAGTGACTTCATTGAGCAGGCTAAGGCTAAGTTACCCATTGACAAGACCATTGCTGTCTATTGTCGTAGTGGTCGCCGCTCAGCCAATGCTGCTGGTAAGTTGGCGGATGTCGGCTACAAGTGCGTAAACCTCAAAGGTGGCATCATTGCTTGGAAAGAGGCCAATATGCCAGTGATTACATCGGAAAAGGAGATCTACATTACTAACCAATAACCTAAAACTTCACATTCTATCTCTGAATCCCCAGGTAATCGAAGAACTTATCTGGCCAGTAGTTCATAATCAGTTCATCAGGAAACTCGGTCTCTAAAAGGAGAGGGTAGAGGCGCTCATAATCGGCTATCTGGAACGTAATGTGTGCGTCGCTACCCAGAATCGTTGGAACATCGTACTTCTTACACAGACGCAGTATCTCCAAGTTGTTATCCCTTGCCACTGTTTTCTTGCGCTGAGGAGCCAGCGAATGGTTGTTTACCTCCAACAACGTATGCGCTTCTTTGGCAGCCAGAACCAACTGCTCAAAGTCAAGTTCTGCAGAGCCATCGCCTGGATGACTGATCATGTGAATTTTCGGATTCCTGATGACCTGAATCATCCCCTCCGTATTCTCTTCCTTAGTGCCGCCCTGATACCAAGCACCGTGAATGCCGGCTATGGCAAGGTCGAGGTAGTCGATGTAGTCGTTCGTCAGGTCCAGACTGCCCTTTGTGTCGAGGATGTTCATCTCGCACCCCATCAGCAGGCGTATGCCGTACATCTGGCGAGGCACTACGAACATATTCTTGAAATACAACTGTGGACATGTGCCTGGAACCTTTGGGCCATGCTCTGTGATGCCCAATACCTCCAGCCCCTTGTCGGCAGCAGCTTTGGCCATCTCCTGCAGACTGCTGTAGGCATGTCCGGATGCCACCGTATGCGTATGTGCGTCGAGTAATACTTTTCTCATTGTCGTAAGAATTTGCCTGCAAAGTTACGAATAATTGAGTAATTTTTTGTATCTTTGCCGAAGAATCATAACTCAATTGCAATATGTTTTGTGATAAGTCGCTTATCTTGATAGCGCAAATAGTATTTTTGTGCTCATGCGGTGCTCGACATTCTGTCGCTTTGTCCCCAAGTACGCTTGATGTTCGCACCATGACGGAATTTTCAGAGGGAAATGGAAAGGTCGCAGAGATAGTTGAGCGAGGCACCATTCTCATTGGTACTACTGGCGATTACAGACCATTATCCTTCTGTGAGGCTGACGGTACTTACTGGGGTTTTGGCATTGAGGTAGCAAAGGAGATAGCGAAAAGGATAGGCGTTGGTGTGGAGTTCAGAAAGACCTCATGGCCTACGCTGACGTCAGATGTCTTGGCAGAACCTCAGAAGTTCGATCTCGCTATTGGCGGCATAACCATCACCGATGCCCGCCGTAAAACGATGCTCATGAGCGAGGGCTATCTTGCTAACGGCAAAACGATTCTTTGCAGGGCATCGGAGGCTGACCGCTACAAGTCATTAGCAGACATCGATAAGCCCGAAGTCCGTGTGATGGTGAATCCTGGTGGACTGAATGAGAAGTTTGCCAATGAGAATCTGACTCATGCTTTCATCATCGTTCACCCTAAGAACGAGGAAATCCCATCGCTCATTGCCGAGGGCGAGGCCGATGTAATGATAACGGAAATCACGGAGGCTCCATATTATGTGCAGACAGACGACCGACTTGCTGCCCCACTGTTGAACGCTCCGTTCAATCATGGCGAGATTGGCGTGCTGATGCAGAAAGGACAGGAGGATCTGCTACAGATGGTAAACACTACAATCCGTCAGATGAAGGCAGACGGCTCTCTTCGGAAACTACATGAAAAGTATGGATTGGTATATGCGTTCTCTACCGATTAAGGGTAATTTGCAACTTTTCGTATTATATTTACGTCTAATAGATAGAAACTTTTAAAAAGAAATAATTATGATACTCTCAACAACCCCACAGATTGAAGGTCACACCATTCGCGAGTACAAAGGTGTGGTGACAGGTGAAACCATTATTGGTGCAAACTTCGTGAAAGATTTTTTTGTAGGCATCGACATCGACTACGAGACCATCGGTGCCAACGGGTCGATGCTTATGGTAGCCACAAGTGGCACAGCTGTAGTTATTTGAAGCAAGTAGACGGCGGCACTCCCCATCTTTGTTATGAACCAACCATTTCTATACTATCTGATAGTCATCAATATCGTAACTTTCCTCGTCTATGGCATTGATAAATGGAAGGCTATGAGTCAGCGAAAGGTCAAGACAAAGCAAGGCTACTCGCGTATATCGGAAGCAACCTTGCTGATGTTGGCAGTTATCGGTGGCAGCATCGGGGCTTTACTTGGAATGAAGATATGGCATCATAAGACGATGCACAAGAAATTCAAGTTTGGACTCCCTCTGATACTTTTGGCTTAGATAGCACTCATTTATCTGATATGAATATATGTGTGCAATTGTTACTGCTTCTCTAAAAATAGACATAATTTTTTCCCGCTAAAATTTGCAGATATCAGACAAAACCATTACCTTTGTATTACTTTACTAAAAAACAACAATTATGAAAAAAGTTATGATGATGATTGCCTTGCTGGCTATTCCATTCGCTATGCAGGCACAGACAAAGTTCCACGACCTTGAGGTCAATGATGTAAAAGGTCCCGTCAAGTCAATTACTACAACGATGATGGGCATGTCACGTACCATCGAGTTCACAGAAGAAGGGCAGATGATGCCATCTTCAGAGATTTCCAATTTGATGTATGATGAGGACGGTTATCTGAAGTCGGCCACGATGAGCATGATGGGACAATCTACAGACGTGAAATATAAATGGGAAAACGGTCGCTTGAAGAGCCTGACCTTCAGCATGATGGGGCAGGAAGGTACAGCGTCACCCAATTATGACGAGAAAGGTGTTGTCGTGTCTGAAACGATTGATATGGGTGGTCAGAAGCTTGAGTCGCCATATACAGACTATAAGTTCGATGACCGTGGAAACTGGATCAGTCGCAAATCTTCAATGATGGGGCAGGATATGGTAACCACACGTACCATCATCTACTACTAAAGTCTGACAACTATCTGATAGCCCCGCTGACCTGATAACAAAAGGTCGGCGGGGCTTGGTGTCTTTAAATACAGGGGAAATCCCTACATAGTTTTAGGAATCTTACCCTCGCAGAATAGGTTTTTTCATTTGTAAACCTCACTAAAAGTTCCGATCTTTGCACTGTGAAAAGGACATAAGGGCCTCTCACGCGTGAAATAACTGTTCTCTACGATGCCAAGGTCACTTCATCCCGCCATATCAGGCACGCAGTGGCTTAATTGCCATACTACATAATATCTCAAAAGAAGCCCCCGGCTTGCATGACTGCAGGTCGGGGTCTTACTGTTT
>Ga0256404_1002850_pt1 | contig 36883 bp, 29 predicted proteins | sample RumenRJG_01DNA_FD_185990 | JGI IMG/M metagenome (GOLD analysis project Ga0256404, IMG submission 185990) | Bovine rumen microbial communities from Lethbridge, Alberta, Canada - RJG_01 | ecosystem: Host-associated > Mammals > Digestive system > Stomach > Rumen | place: Canada: Alberta | collected...
GGGACAAATCGCACCCTCGTACCCTCTCAGTCGCGCTACGCGCGCCAGCTCTCCCAGGGGGAGAGCCTGCTGTAAGCGTTACGATCGGCATTCTTATGAAACCGTTCCAGTAAATGCAACAGCCCCTCAACGTGCGATTATTTTTCGCAAACCTGATTTCCGACCGTGCAGCTCGTCTTGCATGCGGACTGGCACGATGCCTGGCACTCGCCGCAGCCGCCCGTCTTGAGCGATTTCTGCATCGTCGGCTTGTTGACCGTCTGGATGTGTTTCATGGAAAACTCCCCCTCTCAAAACATCTGGTTCTATTCTATCGTGTTTTCCGTGATTATGCAATGTTTTTGCATAAAAATCTTTTGTGTGCCTCAGCAGAATTCCGGTTTGCGTTCTTGAAACGTCACGATGCGGAGCCCCATGGCCTGTGCAAAATCTTCGGCGATAGCGAAATTCGCACCAATCGCTGACGCGTCATGCGCATCCGAGCCGAGCGTCACGCACGTGCCGCCGAGCTCATGGTAACGAGAATAAATCGGCGCGAGCTCTTTCAGAGCGCGACGGTTTTTCAAACGGCGCGTGTTCAATTCGAGCACGACATCGTGTTCCACAGCTGTGCGAAGAACGTTGTCGATTTCTTCGACGAACGCGCCATACGACAGCTCCGGATTCTTGTACGGCGCCGTGCGCGCGATGTAGTCGATGTGGCCGAGCACGTCGATGAAATCATGCGCGGCGATGCTGTCCGCCATCGTGCGGAAGTAGTCGCGATAGAGCTCTTCTTTTTCGCGGCCTTCGTAACATTCCTTTTCATAAATATCGATGCCATGCAGAAGATGCACGGAACCGATGACGAGATCGAACGGCACGCGCTGGGCGAACGCGCGGCTCTTTTCGACCGTCGCGGCCTGCATGCCAACTTCGACGCCGAGATGCAAGTCATCGCCGCGCAATGGCTCGTAGGTCTTCCAATATTTTTCTGGATCGAACGAAAATTTCAGTTCGCCGGGAAAATCAACATCGAGGTGTTCTGTGAACACCATGCCGAGTCCCTGCGCCCGCGCCGCTCGAAGCGCGTTCTCCGCTTTCATCTTGGAATCCGCAGAGAATTCTGTGTGACTGTGACTATCAAAAATCATAAGGGAGCGTCCTTTCGAAAGGTGTACATATTTCAAACAACGCTACCCTCTCCGACCTCCCTCCGGGAGGCCACCTCCCCCAGAGGGGGAGGCGTGAGAACGCAGCCGAATCATTCTTTTGTTATGCTCCTGCCTGCTCCGCCGCGTACGCTTCTTCCAGTGCGTGCGCGAGCTGGTCGGGGCACGAGGTCGGGCGCGCGCCGCAGGTCGTGCCTTTGACGCGACCGATGACGTCGTCGATGTTCATGCCGACGACGAGCTCCGAGATGCCCGTCGTGTTGCCATTGCAGCCGCCCTCGAACGCGACGCTCTTGATCGTCTTGCCGTCAAGGTCGACCGTGATGCTGCGCGAGCACGTGCCTTTTGTCTTGTATACGTATGCCATGGAAAGTACCTCCTACGGTTTTCAAAAAACGATACACAACGTTCCTTCTATCTTAACGGATTTCCGTTTTCTGCGCAAGGGTTGTCATTTCGTCCCGGCGCGCGTGGATTGTCAACCAAAATGCACAAAATGTTTTTACAATTCAGTAGCGAAATCGTCTTGAATGCGATATAATGAGAATAACATTTTAGAAAACAAACAGATTTTTGAAAGGAGGGCGCGCTATGGAGGACGAACATTGCCCGGCGATCCCCTCGGACTTTTCCCGCGAGGTCTTCCACATGCTCGACGACCTCGACCAGCACCTCTATTTCCGCTGGGATCTCACGGAGGATGAAGTGACGCTGCACGAGCCGCTGCCGCACCGTTTCCGCGAGCTGCCCGTGCACCTTTCGCACGCCTCGACGCAGTTCTGGACGGAGCGGCTCATCCATCCCGAAGACCGCCCGATCCTCCACGCGTACCTCCATTCCATTTTCCGTCTCGGCGGAGCGAAAATCACGGAGCGCACGCGCAAGGCGAGCGCCAAACTGCGCGTGCGCCATCATCGCGGCAGCTATCTCTGGGCCGAAGTGCACATCATCACGTTCTTCGAAGACGGCGTGCCCATCGTCGCGTATGGCAATATGCGCTCCATCCAGGCGGAAAAGCTCTGGCAGAAGCGCATGCAGGCAAAAGCCGACCGCGACAGCCTCACGGGACTCCTCCGGAAAGACGCTGCCATCCACCAGATACAGAACTGCATCGAAGGCTTCCTGCCCGGCCGCGACCACGCAGCGCTGCTGCTCATCGACGCGGACGGCTTCAAGGCCATCAATGACAACTTCGGCCATCTCTTCGGCGATGGCGTGCTTGCCGAGATGGGCCGCACGATCCGCGGCCACTTCCGCATGACGGACATCAAAGGGCGCGTCGGCGGCGATGAATTCCTCGTGCTCCTGCGGAACACGCAGGACATCGACGGCATCCAGCGCCACCTCGGCCGCTTGCTCACAGCGCTCCATCACAATTACCAGTCCGGCGGGCGCACGCTGCCGTTTTCCATCAGCATCGGCGTCTCGCTCTACCCCGAGCACGGCACGTCGTACCGCGACCTCTTCGCGCACGCCGACCGCGCGCTCTACGAGGCGAAGAGCCGCGGCAAAAACCAGTCGTGCATCTACTCGCCGAAATTTTTCCAAGCGGCCGCCGTCACGAACTCCCGCGATCCCGAGAGCACGATCGACCTCCAGATGAAAGCGTTCGAAGACAATATGGCCGAGTTCGTGCTCCAGCTCTTTTATGAAACGAACAGCCCCGAGGCGACGATCAACTACGCCATGAGCCTTTTAGGGCGTCTTTACAACCTTGACCGCATCGTCATCGCGCGCTGCGACACAAAGACGGGACGCTACCACGACGCATTCGAATGGGTCGGCCCGGACGGCCGCACGCTGACGGGGCCGGAGTATACGCGCATGGCGCGCGAGCGCCGCCGCATGATCCTCGATGACGCGCACCCGACGCCGTATGGCGTGATTTCCATCTGCGAGAACACGGAAGACCTCGAGCCACGCCACGCGAAGACCGCGTACTTCTTCGGTCTCAAAGCGTATGCGTACGGCATCATCCCGCACGGCGCCGAGACGATGGGCTGCATCGGCGTCGAATGCACGCACCCGATGCAGATCCGCAAGGAACTTCTGCGCAGCCTGAACCTCTTTTCTGTGCTGCTCGGCAACATCCTCTTGCCGCAGGACAGTGGTCTCGCGCTCCAGCGCCGCCTCGCCCTGCTCACGGACGTGTTGAACCACCTGCCCGTGCCCTGCTGCGTCATCGACAACACGACAAAGGAAATCATCTTCGCCAACGAACGCGCCCACACGCAAGGCTTCCACGACCTCAACGCCCCGGGCCTGCGCAAGACGCTCCTCCACGAACACACAAAAGACGGCCACGAGCTCCTCATGGTCATGAAAGACGAAGTCGCGCTCTCCTATCTTTGAACACCAAGCGGCCGTTGCACGTCAACACGCTTCGCACGTTGACGGCAACGGCCGTTTTTTATCCATCGACTTCGACGCCATCCTCGCCTTTCACGTCCGCTTCGAGCGCATCCACCCGTTCCAAGACGGCAACGGCCGCGTCGGCCGCCTCCTCTTCCGCGAATGCCTGCGCCATGGCATCATCCCCTTCATCATCGACGCCGGGCACTGCGACTTCTACTACCGCGGCCTCTACTACTACGACCGCAAGCCAGGCTACCTTCAAGACACCTGCCTGTCGGCGCAAGACCATTACACCGCCGCGTGCCAGAAGCTTGTGCCGGGATTTCATGGATAAATCCTGCGGTAAAAAAGGCGAATCCCCTTTCTTCTGCAAATTCCATATTTTTTCTATTTTCGCATACAATGTTTTCTGATACGTAAAAAAGCTCCCTTCCAGGAGCTTTTTTACGTAAGATGGAGAACTTATTCTTTCCCCCACGCATGCACGCCGTCCGTGCTGCCGAGGATGTTCGGATCGAATTTTGGCTCGAGGCCTTGCTTGCGCTCAGCCACGTAGTCATTGAGTGCGAGCTTCGCATATTTCGCGAGGCGCGCGACGGCGTAGAGGTTCGTCAGGCACAGGAGGCCCATGAAGAGGTCGGCGAGGTTCCAGACGAGCGTGAGCTCCGCGAGGCAACCGAACAGCACCATCGCGACGACGCCGCAGCGGAAGAGATTCAGCACTTTGCGTCCCGTCGCCTCATCATGCTCGAAGAACGCGATGTTGATCTCGCCGTAGTAGTAGTTGCCGACAATGGAGCTGAACGCGAAGAGGAGGATCATGAACGAGACGGCCGCCGGCGCGAGCGCGCCAAAGATGGACGCGAGCGAAGCCTGCGCGAGCGCGATGCCCGTGAGCTTGCCTCCGATCTCGTACTGGCCCGTGAGAAGCACGATGAACGCCGTGGCCGAGCAGACGATCCACGTATCGACGTAGACGCCGAACGACTGCACGAGGCCTTGCTTCACGGGGTGCGAGACGTCAGCCGTCGCGGCCGCGTTCGGCACGGAGCCCTCGCCGGCTTCATTCGAGAACAGGCCGCGCTTGACGCCCGTGAGAATCGCCGTGCCGATGCCGCCGCCAACCGCCGCCTGCGGGCTGAACGCATCATGGAAGATCAATGCGAACATCGCCGGCACCTGGTCGATGTGCAGCACGACGATGACGAGTGCGACGAGCAAATAAAGACCGGCCATGACCGGCACGAGCACTTCCGTGAAGCGCGCGATGCGCTTCATGCCGCCGAAGATGACGAGTGCCGTCAGCACGCAGAGGAAGACTGCCGTCGCGATGGGCGGGATCTCAAACGCCGTCTGCACGGAAAGCGCGATCGTGTTCGCCTGCACGGAAACGTAGATGAGGCCGAACGTCACGGAAATGAGCACGGCGAAGAGCTTCGCCACGCCCGGCTGGTGCAGCGCGTTCTGGATGTAATACGCCGGGCCGCCGTGGAACTTGCCTTCGCCGCGCGGGAGCTTGTAGATCTGCGCGAGCGTGCTTTCCACAAAGCCCGTCGCGCAGCCGAGGAACGCGATGGCCCACATCCAGAACACGGCACCAGGGCCGCCCGTGACGATGGCGATCGCGACGCCGGCGATGTTGCCGACGCCGACACGCGACGCCGTCGAGACGCAGAACGCCTGGAACGAGCTGATGGCTTCCTTGCCTGAGCCCTTTGCGCCGATGCCCTCCGTGAGCACGCGGAGCATCTCGGGGAGCAAGCGGACTTGCACGAATTTTGTCGAGAGCGTGAACCAGATGCCGCAGCCGACGAGCACGATGATGAGCACGTACGACCAGAGGACATTGTTCACAGCATCGACGATGCTGCTGAGGATTTCCATAAGATCACTGCCTTTACTATGATTTTCTATGAATGTATAATATGGTTATTATAGGCATCACGTCATAGGATGTCAATTGGGACAGCCTGATTGTTTCACGTCAAAAGACATTTTCCAGAAAGGATTATCGATGCAAATAACAACACTGACGGCCAACATAGACAAAAGCCTCTGCGTCGCCTGCGGCATGTGCGCAGACGTATGCCCATCGGTCTTCCGCATGGGAAGCGACGGGTTCGCAGAGGCTATCGTTGCCTGTTCTATGGAATTTTTCGATGACGCATGGGATGCGGCGATGGACTGCCCGGCCGGCGCCATCACGATCCACCGTACCATTTCATAAGGATCAATAATGCGGATGGGCTTTGACGTAGTCGACGGGGCGGCTCCAATCCACATGGACCTCCGTGTTTTCCCAGAGGCGCGTGAGCGCGAGCTGGAAGTTTTTCTTGCTCGCCCACGGCTCGATCGTCTCTTCCGTGAAGTCCATGAGCGTCTCATGCGGCACCTGGAGCGTGAGCGGTTTGCCGAGGAAGTCTTCGGCTTTTTTCTTGCCCTCGTCGCTGCCGAGAGTCACCGTGATCGTCTTCGCGGCCTCGTTATAATCGATCCAGCCGAGGTCGTCGCCATAGCTGACGGCGACGCTGTAGTATTCCGCCATGGAAATGCTCCTTTTCAAAAGTTCTCGCATCCATTATAATATCTCGCAGTGGAAATGTACACCCCGCAATTGATTTTTTCATGAAAGACAGGCGATGTTTTTTGTATACGGAAATCCTCACGCTCCTCGCTGTGCTCGCGCTCGCGTACTTCGGGCACAACATGACGGTCGTCTACGCGACGGGCATCGTGCTCGTGCTGAAGTTCGCAAGCCAGCTCGGCTTCACGGCACCGCTCGCCCAGCTCGGCGCGCACGGGCTGAATTGGGGCATCATCCTCCTCACAGCCGCCATCCTCGTGCCGATCGCGACGGGAAACATCACGATCGGCACGATGCTCGACTCGTTCAAATCCTTCCCCGGCCTCGTCGCCATCACAGCCGGCCTGCTCGCGGCCATCGCGGGCGGCGGCGGCGTGAAGCTCCTCGCGACGGACACGGAGCTCATCCCTGCGCTGATCATCGGGACGATGGTCGGCGTCATCGCGTTCAAAGGCGTGGCGGTCGGCCCGCTGATTGCTGGCGGCTTCACGTATTTCGTCATGTTCCTGTGGAAGAGTGTCCACTAAAGGCCGAAAAAATTCGAAATAAGTTTGTATTCTGTATTTGTCAAGACTTGTATCCAGATTTTTTTTATGCTATAGTAACACTCAAAGAAGGAACCGCCTGGGATGTGCGTGGGCTTCGATTTATGTCGAACCTACACGTTTATAAGGGAATCCGATTTGATTCACGTGGACGTTCACTCGCAAGTTACGAATCAACGAAAGCGCGACTTAGGATACCCACCTGCAATTCGCAGGTTTTCGACATAGTAAGCGAACGGCATTTTGGACCCCTTTTTTAAAGAGCGTTGCTGATTTTCATCGGCGACGCTCTTTCGCGTTTGCCCGAACGCAAAGAAGCCTCCAAAGCATCACATTTGAACTCAAACGGCTCGATGCTTTGAAGGCTTCTGCTTTTTTGTTCGGCTATCGCACCCTCGTACAGCCGACTTCGTCGGCATAAGCGAGCTCTAAGCGCTAAAGCGCTAAGAGCCTGCTTACCTTTCCACCGCTTCGCGGTCCCCCTTCCCCTGAGGGGAAGGCTGCACTATATCGTTACTTTATGATGTTTTTCCCGAATCGTTTCTTCAAGTCATCCACAACGCCATACAATTTTTCCTTCTTCTCATTCGCCTCTTCCCCGAACAGCGCAAGCTCTTCCGATTCATCAAAATTGCTTCCGCTGATCCCCAGTAGGCGGATACCGCCAACGGGATGGAGGTCGTGGTAGAGCGTCTTCGCGACATCGTACAGCTCGTCATCGAAGTTCGTCGGGCGCGCGAGCGTCTTGCTGCGTGTCCAGGTGTGGAAGTCGCCGCGGCGCACTTTGAGCGTGATCGTGCGCGCTTTGCGGGAAGCGCGGCGCAAGCGCCAGCCGACTTCCCGTGCAAGATCATGCAATGCGCGCGCGATCTCTTCGTCTGTGCGCAAGTCCGTGAGGAACGTCTCTTCCCTGCCGATGGATTTCTGCGGGCCGCGCGGCGCGACGGGACGGTCGTCGTGGCCGAGGCTCAAAGCGCGGAGCTGCGCAGCCGTCTTTTCGCCGAAGCTTTTGCGCAGCACGGCTTCCGGCAGTTTCGCGAGGTCTCCAACCGTGCGCACGTGGAGCGTCAAAAGGTGCTGCTCTGTTTTCTTGCCAACGCCCCAGATGCGATGCACGGGCAGCGGCCAGAGGAACGCACGGATGCCAGCTTCATCCGCCGGCACTTCGACGAGACCGTCCGGCTTCTCGAGGTCGGACGCAATCTTTGCGAGGAACTTATTCGGCGCGATGCCGACGGACGCGACGAGCTGCGTTTTTTCGCGGATCGTCGCTTTTAATTGCACGGCGTAATCGTGCGCATTCGTCATCAGCTGTTCCATTCCTGTCATGTCGAGAAACGCTTCATCGATGGACAGCGGCTCGACGACGGCGGAAAACGCATGGAAGATCTCGAACACTTCATGAGACGCTGCGCGGTAGAGCGGATAGTTGCCTTGGATGAAAATCCCTTGCGGGCAGAGGCGCTCGGCCTGCGCCATCGGCATGGCGGAATGGACACCAAACCGTCGCGCTTCATACGAGCACGTCGAGACGACGCCACGTCCTTCGAGCCCGCCGATGATGAGCGGCTTGCCGCGGTATTCCGGGTGCTCGCGCTGCTCGACGGCCGCGAAGAACGCGTCCATATCGACGTGGAAAATTACTCGTTGCATTGGCTTTTCCTTCGCAGATACAATCGATAGAATGAATATGACCTGCCTCCGTCACCCTCTCCGACCCCTTCGGGGTCACCTTCCCCAAAGGGGTCGGCGTAGTTTGGAAGCTTACTTCTCAAACAAAGCAGCGATCTCTTCATTTGTGAGCTTCGAGAGGAAGTTTTCGCCGGGCTGGATCATCTGGTCGATCAGGGATTTTTTCTTTTCCTGGAGTTGGTAGATTTTCTCCTCGATCGTGTCTTTCGTGATGAATTTCAAGACCTGCACGTTGTTCCGCTGGCCGAGGCGGTAGGCGCGGTCCGTCGCCTGGTCTTCGACGGCGGGATTCCACCACGGATCGAAGTGGATGACCATGTCGGCGCCCGTGAGATTCAGCCCCGTGCCGCCCGCTTTGAGCGAGATGAGGAACGCCGAGCCACGTCCCGCGTTGAATTCTTTCACGAGACGGATGCGCTCGAGCGAAGGCGTGCTGCCGTCGAGGTAGAGATAATCAACGCTATTTTTCTGCAAGCGCTCACCGATGTGCGCGAGCATCGTCGTGAACTGTGAGAAGATCAGCATGCGATGGCCGGCCTCAATCGCGTCGCTGACGACTTCCTCGAGCATATCAAGCTTGCCCGAGCCGCCGTCGTAGTCTTCAAGGAACAGCGACGGGTCACAAGCGATCTGCCGCAGACGCGTGAGGATCGCGAGGATCTTGAGGCGGCTGCCGTCCACGCCATGCTCTTTCAGCACGTCGCGGAATTCCTTCTGGCTCTGCAAGAACCATGCACGGTAGACCTTTTCCTGCTTCGATGTCATCTCACAGGCCATGCGGCGCTCGACCTTGTCCGGGAGCTCCGTCAGCACGTCGCGCTTGAGACGGCGCAGGATGAAGGGCAGCACGTGGCGCTGGAGATTTTTCATCGCGCGCTCGTTTTCTTCCTTGACGATCGGCACTTCATAGCGCGCTTTGAAGCTATTGTGATTCAAGAGATACCCTGGCATGAGGAAATCGAAGATCGACCAGAGCTCCGTCAGCGTGTTCTCGATCGGCGTGCCGGTCAGCGCGAAGTAATTGCCGGCCTTGAGCTTCTTGACGGCATGCGCTGCTTTCGTCGAGGGGTTCTTGATGTGCTGCGCCTCGTCGAGGAACACGTAGCGGAATTTGCGTTTCGCGTACAGGTCGATGTCGCGCAGCAGCATGTTGTACGTCGTGACGAGCACGTCGCACTCCGTCCCCGTCTCCGCGAGCAGCGCCTCGCGCTCCGCCTTCGTGCCCGCAATGACTTTCGCTTTGAGCTCCGGCGTAAATTTTTCTGCCTCATCGAGCCAATTGTAGACGAGCGACGTCGGCGCGACGACGAGCGACGGCGCCCGCCGCCCGTCGCGGTTCGCCAGCAAAAACGCGAGTACCTGCAGCGTCTTGCCGAGGCCCATGTCGTCGGCGAGGATGCCGCCGAGGCCGTAGTGCGCGAGCGAGTTCAGCCAGTTGAAGCCCGTGACCTGGTAGTCGCGCAGGATCTTTTCGAGGCTCTGCGGCACGTCAGCCTCGACCTCGGCATCCTGCGGGTGCCGGATGTCGCGCACGACGCGGCGGAACGCCTTGCTGCGCTCGAGCCGCAGGCCTTCGTCCTCGCGTGCGATGGCATCAAGCACCATGGCATTCGAGAGCGGCAGCTCGACCTTGTTCTCCTCGTCGGCCGCGCCTTTCTTCAGCCCCGTCGTCTCGATGAAATCCGCGAGGCCGCTGAGCTGCTGATCGCCGAGCGTGACGAATGTGCCATCTTTCATGCGGTGATAGCGCCGCTTCTCGCGATAATCGTGGAGGATGGCGAGAATCTCGTCGAAGTCGATGTTTTCCGTCGAGAACGTGATCTCGAGCAGGTTGTCCTGATTCACCGAGACGCCGGCCGTGACTTTCGGCATCGTCTGCACGGGCTTTTTCTGGAACGCATCGGCATAGTAGATTTCCGCTTTTTCCGCGAGTACTGGCAGCGCTTCCGTCAGGAAATCATAGCTTTTTGCCTCGTCATCCTGCACGTAGAGCTTGCCGTCTTTCTCGAAGCCGTACGCATGGAAATAATTCTGAATCTCCTGCTCGCTGCGGTCATCGCGCACGAGGATGCGACCGTTCTGTTTTTGCTTCGGCCCGTCCGAGACGAGCGGGTTGAACTCGATGCCCTCATACGAAAACACGGGCCGCGCCTCGATGCCGTCGCCGTGGTAGTCGAGATAAATCTTCGCATGGAGCGGCACGAGCTGGAATTTTTTCGCGAAGCTGTCCGCGACCTTGACCTCGATCGCGTCTTCCATCGCGGGCAAGACTTTGCGGAAAAAGGGCTCGAGGTCCTTCGGGTCCAGATGAAGGTTCTCTGACTCATCGAATGCCTGGATTGCTGGCTGCAAGCGGGCGCCTTGCTCCTCTGTGATCTGGTAGAACGTCGCATTTTTCGGCGTGTAGAAAAGGTCCGCCTTCGACGTCATCTGTTCCAAGACGCCGACATCCGATGTAATCTGGAGCGATGCGCCGTTCTTCCCTTCGTCCGTCAGTTCGACGTGGAGCGGCGGGATATCGTGCACGAGATGCGCATCCACGGGCTCGTCATCCTCGTAATGCATCTCGATGGGCTGGCCGTCGAAGATCGCGAGAAATTCACGCAAGAGCGCATCCGTCAGCTTGAAGCGCTTCTGGTCGAACAGGAAGCTGCTGCCATAACCATAATACGAAAAGCCGGAGCTGTACTGCATCATGTCATGCTCGGCCTGCGCCGCCCGATTGAGAAGCGCCCAGAGCTTTTCCGACGTCTCATCCGCAAATATCATATGGCGCGTGTCGATCGTGAGATTTTTCCCGAACTGCACGACATCGCCGTTTTGCGCCTGTTTGAGAAAATCTCGGATGTTGCGGAGGACGTAAAGTTTTTCCGCGCCGATGCGGAACTCCAGCCAGCGCTGGCCTGTCCGGTATTCCGTTGCGAAAAACAAGCGCGGCACGAGATGGACGCGCGTCTCAACGTGCTCCGCAGAAACGGCATCCGTCTGTGGCGCGAAAATATTCATGAGGAGTTCCACGTCACTCGGACGTTTCTTTTTGCTTCGCACGGTGCGAGAACCCGTGGAATGCGAATGCTGGCGCTCCATGATCTCGAACAGCGTCGCGACGACATGCTTGCACGGCCCGTCATAAAGATCGGCGGCAGGACAGTTGCATTCATAATCCGTCACGTCGCCGTCTTCATCCACTTCCACCGTCACATGATATTTTCGCGAGCCCTGCACGGTCGCCATGTAGTTGTTCCACATGACATCCAAGTCCGTCACACACCCTTGCCGATAATACCTGCGCCCCCGCTCAAACGACGCATCGCTCGTCATCGAGCGGATATCGATTTCGCTCAGCAATTTCTTTTCCTCCGCCTTTGCGCACCTTCATGCGAATATGATAAGATAGTTGTCAACAAAAAGATTTCAAAACACTATTTTTGTATTTTACCATGATTTCCCTCGCAAAGGAACAACCATCATGACAAAACCAGCGGAATCCACCGCACTGCCCGCGCACGCGCGCATCCTCATCGTCCGTCTCAGCGCCATCGGCGACGTGCTGCACGTCACGAGCGTCGTGCACAATCTGCGCCGCCTCGCGCCAGACGCCGAGCTCACGTGGCTCGCGAGCCCGCCTGCAAGCAGCTTGCTCGAAAACAACCCCGACATCGACCGCCTGCTCGTCTGGGACCGGCGGACGATTGACGTGGCCGGCGCACATCTCGACCTTCGCACGTGCTGGCGCGAACTACAAAAGGCGCGGGCGCTCCTCGCGCCGTACACGTTCGACATCGCGCTCGACCTCCAAGGTCTCTTCCTCACCGGCATCCTCACGCGCCTCTCGGGCGCGAAGCGCCGCATCGGCATCCACGAGCGCCACGAGGGCAATCCGCTCTTCATGACGGAGATGGCGCCCGACATCCCTGACCCGCACAAGATTCATCGCTACTACACGGCGCTCGCGCCGCTCGGCTTCGGCGCGGAAACCTTCGTGCCCGGCCCGGTGCTAGAACTTCCAAAAGCACTCGACAACTTCGCGGAAACGTTCTGGCACGCGCATGGCATTGACACGACGCGCCCCATCCTCATGTGCTGCGTCCGCACGACGTGGCCGGACAAAAACTGGCCGCCCGCATATTTTGGCGAGGCATTGCGCGCGCTGCCTGAACACGTGCAGATCGTCTTCAGCGGCGCGAAAAACGACGCGCCTTTCATCGTGGAGGCGCAAAGCGTCCTCGCTCGCCCCGCGCTCTCCATCGCAGGCGAGACGAGCCTCACGGAACTCGCCGCCCTCCTCGAAAGCGCGGCGCTGCTCTTCACGGGCGATACCGGTCCCCTCTACATCGCCGAAGCCGTCGGCACGCCGACACTTTCCCTCTGGGGCCCGACGATGCCAGAAATCTACGGCCCGCTCACAAAAGGCCACATCTTCCTGCGCAGCCCTTACGAATGCACGGCCTGCTGCAAGACGCATTGCAAGCGCAAGAACAATGGCTGCATGAACGCGCTGAAGCCGGAGGTCGCGGCGGATGCGCTACAACAATTTTTTGCACACTAAAAGAGCCGCCCGATTGGGCGGCTCTCATTCATTTCTGGTGGAGATGAGGAGAATCGAACTCCTGTCCAAAATACATCCACGCACAAAGCATTATCGCAGTAGCCTGAGGTTGCAGGCATCAAAGGAGCGTATCTCTGGGATTCAGAGATTTCCACCACCTGCTTTTACAAAGCAGGAAACTCCCACCTTTATTTAAAACCTCCGGGTTGGCTGGCGGTTGGTACTTCCAGAGGGGCTGGGTCATCTACCCGAAGGCAGATTAAGCAGCGTAAGCGTATTCAGCTTCGTCAGTTGAATTTAGCGGTCGGTAGGTACGTTTGACGACCATGGACGTGCGAACTCTGTGGCTTCTATACCCTGTCGAGACCATTACATCCCCGATGTGTGGAGAATAGTATAGCACTTCCTGCAACCATTTGCAAGCATTATTTTTCGTTTTCGTCGGATTCCGTCGTTTTGTCCGCGACTTTGACGTCATATCCATAGACCGTCTTCCAGTCGTCGCGCATCGAGACGGGCGTCCAGCCGGTTTCTTCGCATACGTTGCGCATGACATCGGCCACCGCTTCATTTCCCCGGTCGTCTTCCGTGTCGTCGCAGAGCAGCGCGAACGCCATGGACTTGTACTGGTTCTTCGCGAGCGTGTAGTTCATCATCGCCGCGTCGCCGATGGAATTGCCGAACGCGAGCACGGGCTGCTTGCCGATGCTGCGCACGATGTTCCCGACCTTGTCCATGCAGACGTCGCGCTGGAGGAGGCCGCCACGCACGACGACATCGGATTTTTGCTCGAAGATATAGTTGCTGCTGTCGATGTCGCCCTGCCCGGACGCGACATACTGGACGTCCTTGCCGATGATATGCGCCGTTTCGACGGGCAGTACGCCGTCCGCCAGCACGCGCAGCGCCTCGCGGTCGCTGCCCGAGACGATCCACGTCTCGAAGCCATTCGCCTGCAAATAGGAAAGCACTTCCACCATCGGCAGATAAAACGCTTCGCCGCGCTTGAGATACGGCATCTTCTCCAGCTTCGCCTTCGCATCCGGCGCGACAGCCAGCCCTTCGGCCGGCGTCTCCATGAACTGACGGACGTAGTCGTCATACTCGAGAAGCGTCATGCCCGCGAACACGCGCGCCTGCGACTGCGCGACCGCGTCGCCCGGAATGTTGATGGGGCCGCCATTTTCCAGCGCCTCGCGGATCGTCGTCGCAAGGGCGACATCTTCTTCGGAGGCCGCGTACGACGGGTCGTCGAGCACGCGATGGAGGTACATCATCCATTCGAAATAGAGCGGCGTGCGCTCGCCCATGAGCGTGCCGTCCATGTCGAAGACCGCGACGCGCGCCTCAGGCGGGATATAGTTGTCGCTCTTGCGGCTCGTGACATCCTTGACGTAATCCGTCAGCGCTTTGTACGAGGCCGCGTCCTTGTTCCAGTACCGGAAGCCCGCGCCACTTTCTTGGACGGAAATCGCCGCGAGGTCGCTGCGCGTCATCGCCTGCGCCGCGGGAGCATTGCAACCGAAGCCAACGGCCAAACTCATGGCGAGCAAGGCCGCGCCCAGTTTTTTCTTGTTCATGAACGTCATGAAATGCGCTCCTTATTTCTTTTTCTTCGGCAGCTCGGCGATGGCCTCGACCTCGCACAGCGCACCCGCCGGCAAATCCTTCACGGCGACGCAGCTGCGCGCGGGCTTGCTGACGAAATGCTTCGCATACACTTCATTGAACGCCGCGAAGTCGCCGATGTCCGCGAGGAAGCACGTCGTCTTCACGACATTTTCCATGCCGGCCCCCGCGGCGGCGAGCACGGCCGTGAGATTCTTGCAGCATTGCTCCGCCTGCGCCGCGATGCCGACGGCGACGATCTTGCCGACGGACGGCTGGATGGCGATCTGGCCGGAGCAATACACCATATCGCCCGAGACGATGGCCTGGCTGTACGGGCCGACCGCGGCCGGCGCTTTGTCCGTATGAATGATTTTCATAAAAAAATCCCCTTTCGCACTTCATAGAATGTAGCTCTATTCTAGCACGAACGGGGATAACTTTACAAGGTTCACACGTCCTACGCCTCCCACTCTGGGGGAGGCGAATTTCGAAACTCATTTCTCACGACCGAGGATCGTGCGGGCGACGTAGACGCCGCTCGCGCTGGCCTGCGAGAGGCCGCGCGTGACGCCGGCGCCGTCGCCGATGGCGAAGACGTTCTGGAATTTCGTCTCAAGTTCTTTCGACAGCACGACGCGCGAGCTGTAGAATTTCACCTCGACGCCGTAGAGCAGCGTATCGTCGTTCGTCATACCGGGCGCGACGTAATTGAGCTGCTGGATCATCTCGATGATGTTGTCGAGGTGGCGCTTCGGCAGCACGAGCGACAGATCGCCCGGCGTCGCGGCGAGCGTCGGCCGCGTGAAGCTCTTCGTCATGCGGTGCACGTTCGTGCGGCGACCTTTGATGAGGTCGCCGTAGCGCTGCACAATGATGCCGCCGCCGAGCATATTCGAGAACGACGCGATGCGCTTGCCATACTGGTGCGGCTCTTTGAACGGCTCCGTGAAATGATTCGAGACGAGCAGCGCGAAGTTCGTGTTGTGGCTCTGCAGCTTCGGGTCGCTGTACGAATGGCCGTTGACCGTCACGATGCCGTCCGTGTTTTCCATGACGACGTGGCCGTGCGGATTCATGCAGAACGTACGCACGGAATCGCCATAGCGCTTCGTGTGGTAAACGAGCTTCGCTTCATAGACCTGGCTCGTGATGTCGTTCCAGACCTCGTCCGGCACTTCGACGCGCACGCCGACGTCGACGCGGTTGTTCTCTTGCTCGAGGCCAAGGCGGTCGCACTCGTTGCTGAACCACTCCGCGCCCGCGCGTCCTGGCGCGACGACGAGATATTTCGCCGCGAGCTGCTCTCCATCCGCGAGCTCGACGGCATTGTCGCCCGTGCCATTGGAAATAATGTGCGCGACGGGGCACTCGAAGCGGAATTCTACTTTGTCTTTGAGATATTCATACGTCGATTCGAGCATGTGGAGATTGTTCTCCGTGCCGAGATGGCGCACGCTCGCATCGAGGAGATGCAGGTCATGCTCGAGCGCGCGCTTGCCGAGGCTCGACCCCTTCGTCGTGAAGACTTTCGCCGGCGCGCCATGTTTCATGTTGATCTTGTCGACGTAGTCGATGAGATCCATGACTTCGCCGTCGTCGAGGTATTCATTCAGCCAGCCGCCGAATTTCGTCGTGAAATTGTACTTGCCATCGGAAAACGCGCCCGCGCCGCCGAAGCCGCGCATGATGCTGCACGGCTTGCAGCCGATGCAGCTCTTCACCTTTCCCGCCGAAATCGGGCAGACGCGATGATAGATGTCCTTGCCGCTCTCGAGCACGAGGATCTTCATCTCCGGCTTTTTTTCCATCAACTCGTACGCCGTCATCACGCCGGCCGGGCCGCCGCCCACCACGATGACATCATAGTTCTTCATTGTGTCATTCCCTCCTACAAAGCACACCTCCCTACACCTCCCCCAAAAGGGGAGGCATAAGAGACGAGCGCACAAAAAAGACGCAGTTGCTCTTGTTCAATGCGTCCTGCGTCCGACTTGTTCTCAAACCTTATGCATTATACAGGAACGTTTTGCAGATTGCAAGCATTTTTTTGTTGCGTCCGCCTGCCGTTTTCCTATATAATGAAACGGTATTTTTTCTATATTGAAAACGGTAAAGGAAGTGTTCCTATTGACACATGATATCACGATCATCACGACGTTCGTGCTGTACATCGGCCTCATGATGGGCATCGGCGTGTATTATTACCGCCGCACGCGCAACATGAGCGACTACTTCCTCGGCAACCGCAAGCTCGGCGCCTGGGTCACGTCGCTGTCGGCCGAAGCGTCCGACATGAGCGGCTGGATGCTCATGGGTGTGCCGGGCTTCGCGTACCTCGCGGGGCTGAACGCCGGCTGGATTGCCGTCGGCATCGCCATCGGCACGTGGGCGAATTGGCATTTCGTCGCCGCGCGCCTGCGGAAATACACGGAGCTTGCGGACAATGCCTTGACGCTGCCAGAGTTTTTGCAGAACCGCTACGGCGATCACTCGGGGCTCTTGCGCGTCGTGCCCGCCATCTTTATTTTGATTTTCTTCATCCTCTACTCGTCGTCGGGCTTCGTCTCGGCCGGCCGCCTCTTTGAGACGGTCTTTGGCATCCCGTACGAATACGCCATCTTCCTCGGCGCGGGCTCCGTCGTCTTCTACACGCTCGTCGGCGGTTTCCTCGCCGTGTCGCGCACGGACTTCATCCAAGGCGTCATGATGTTCTTCGCCATCCTCGTCGTGCCGATCTGCGGCGCGATGGCTTCGGGCGGATTCGAGGCGACGGTCGCAGCTGTGGAAAGCATCGACGCGTCACTCATGGATCCGTTCAGCAAAGTCGATGGCACGACGATCGGTTTCATCGAAGTCGTCTCGCTCCTCGCGTGGGGCATCGGCTACTTCGGCCAGCCGCACATCCTCGTGCGCTTCATGGCCATCCGCACGTCAAAGGAAGTCGCGCAGGCGACGCACATCGCGATGACGTGGGTCATCCTCTCGCTCGCGGCGGCCGTCGCCGTCGGCATCGTCGGCCGCGTTTATCTCACCACGCCGCTCGAGGGCACGGCGTCCGAGACGGTCTTCCTCGTCATGACAAACAATTTGTTCCCGCCGATCGTCGCCGGCCTCGTGCTGTCCGCTGTGCTCGCGGCCATCATGAGCACGGCCTCGTCGCAACTCCTCGTCGCGGCCTCGGCCTTCGCACAGGATTTCTACCGCACGATCATCCACAAAGACGCAGAGCAAAGCGAGCTCGTCTGGATCTCGCGCGCGAGCGTGCTCGTCATCGCGAGCATCGCGATCCTCCTCGGGCTCAATCCGAACAGCTTCATCCTCGACATGGTCTCGTACGCATGGGCGGGCTTCGGCGCGGCGTTCGGCCCCGCGATCCTCATGAGCCTCTTCTGGCGGCGCACGACGCGGGACGGCATCATCGCCGGCATCATCGTCGGCGGCGTCACCGTCCTCGTCTGGAAGCAGTTCGCCCTGTTCGGCCTCTACGAGATCGTGCCGGGCTTTCTCTTCTCCATCGCGGCAATCATCGCCGTGAGCCTCATGGGCAAAGCGCCGGCGAAAGAAATTCAGGAAACATTCGACGCGGTCGGGCGCAGTAAAATTTGACAAATCGCCTTTCTAATAAAAATGGCGGTCGCACTTCTGTGCGGCCGCTATTTTTTCACTCGTCTGTTTCCTCGAACAGCGCTTGGAGTGCCATCAATTTGTTTTTCTGCGTGTCGCGTGCCTGGAAGACGGCCTTGATCTTTGCGACGAGCGCGTCGTGGTCATCATCGTCCGGGTGTGCGGCGATGTATTCGAGCGCCTCGGCGAGCGCCTGGTTCGTCGCGTAAATGCTGCCGAAGCCATCCGTGAACAGCTGCTGCTCGCTCTCGTTGAAGCCCTGCACGCCTTCGAGCGGATCGACCATCTCCATCGCCGTCATCTGCGTCCGCAGTTTTGCTGCGTTCGTCTTCATGGACTGGATGGCCGCTGCTTTTTGCGCCGCGTCCGTCCCGAGGACATCGGGCATGCCGACGTTGAGCGCCTCGAACGCCGCATCCGTTGCGCTCGCATACCGCGTGCAGAGGCGCGCAAACCGCGTCAACGACGTGTTGCGCACGGTCTGCGCCGACTGCGTGAACCCCCCGATGGTGACGGATCCATCCGGATGCGTCACCGCACCTCCTCCAGCTGTTTCCGTCGTCGTCACGGGCGCAGGCGGCTGTTGTGCTCCCGTGGCCGCTGGTTGCGACGGTACCGTGGCAGCGGATGGCAATTTCTGAACGGCGAGCGTGAGGTAGTCGATATGCTTCCCCATATACGTCTCATAGCCGCCCGCATCCGCGCCAGCCTCCAGCAAGAGCGACTGGACCTGCGTCTGGCTCATCGCGATGGCAAGCCCGAACGGCGTGATGCCATCACTCCAATAAAAATTGTAGACGCCATTGACATCGACCGTGCCGCTCGCGAGGATGCTCTCCACGGCCGCCGCATCGCCCTGCGCAATAGCAAGCATGAAGCGCCGCTGCTCTACGTTCATCGTCTTGTACATATGCGACGGTGCAGCCGTCGAAGCCACTGCGAGCTCAACAGGCACTGCAGCTTCTGCCGTCTCCGCTGCATCTTCGGCAAATGCGACGCTGGTCGGCTGCCCACCAAACGTCGCCACACCAACCAGGGCCATGCCGGCAGCGAGAATTTTCCAATTCCGATGATTCATACGGTTCCCTCCCAGATTACCGATCCGATCACATGGTTCACTTCTTTTGAAGAATTTCCTGGACAGCGGCCGCACGGTCTTTCTGATCCCCCTGCACCTTGATGACCTGTGCCGTGAGGTTGACGAGCTGATCGTGATCGCCGTCCGTCGGATGCGCGACGACATATTCGAGGAGCGCGATCATCGCGTCATTGTACTCGGTGAGCCCGTCGAAGAGGTCGGTGAACTTCTCGCGCTCGCCGACGGAATATCCCTTGAATCCCTTGAGCGGATCTTCCTTCGCCATTTTCTCGTTGAGCTTTCTGAGCTGCTTGATGGCATCTTTTTCCTTCGAGAGTTTCTCTTTCGTCACGCCGCTCGATGTGTCCGCCAACGCCGCTTCAAGTTCATTGTAAATCTGATTGGACGCATCGCTATACTTCTTGTACAGCTCCGCATATTTCCCGAGCGACGTCCCGCGATCCACATTCGCCTGCGCCGCGCTGCCACTGATGGATGCGCCTGCGGGGGGAGTGTAGTTTGTTGGCTGGTTGCCACGTTCCATGAGCCACTTCAGGTGTTTGTACAATTCCAGCTTGTTTCTTGCCAACGCGATATCTGTCGCCGTTTTCCCATGGTAATCTTTCGCATATACATTCGCGCCGTGATTCGCCAAAAAATCAATCAACGGAATCCATTCGCGCTTCACGGCATCGATGAACGGCGTATCGCCATCTTCGTCCAATTCGTCGATATGGATGCCTTGATCTACAAGATAATACACGATGGAAAGCATATTGTCACTACGGGAGCCATACCACGCAAGATACGAAAGCGCATTTCCTATGCCAGTATCATTCCGCGTATGGACTCGGTTGAGATCAGCGCCCCAATTGTGAAGATATTGGACTTCTTCCAAACTCTCTTTGCATTGCAAGGAATAGACGATATAGCTCCGATATTTCCCGTTGAACGTTTCGAAGCCATTCACATCCGCACCATTTTCCAACAGCAACTGCATAATGCCCCGTTGATTGTTCCGAATCGCGACCAGCATCGCCGTTGTGCCGTCATCATAGGTACCGTCTTTGTAAACGCCGTTGATATCTACGCCGCTGTTGAGCATATCGCAAACGGTATTGTAATCTCCACGAGCCGCCGCCAGCAAGAATACCTTTTGCTCTTCCGTCATGACTTTATACCAATGGTGCGACGCATCGACAGCCGAATACATTGCTTCCGCAACCGGCATCGGCTCGCCCGGCATCCCGACCATGAACACGCCAGCCGCCGCAAGTCCGGCGCAGAGAAGTCTCCATTTTCTCATCTTCATACGCTTCCACTCCTATCCTCGTCATGAACGAACCTATTTCATGCTACAAATTTTCGCCAAACATAAAAAAAATCCTCTTTTTCCCTCGCAATTTTCCCAAAATATGCGATAATGAGAAGAGACTTTGTATGCAACGGATGGAGGAATGGTTCATGAAGAAATCACTCAAACAGAAACTCGCCATCGGCGTCACGGCCGCCATGCTTGCCACGCCGTTCGGCATGAACGCCGCGCCGCAGACGGCGGAGGCGTTTTCGCTCGGTGATGTCGTCGGTGCTGCGATCGGCGGCGCGGCGGCTTCGGCGCAGCTGAACAAGCAGATCAAATACTACAACGACTCCGACGAGGGACGCAACGAGCTTTTCGCGCAGATGCAGGAGCAAGACGGCCTTTGCTCCGATTGGGCGATCAACAGCCGTATCGACGGCATCATGTCGAACCTCATCAGCGGCATCGGTCAGGTGGACAGCTCCATCTACGACAAGCCGTTCCAGTATTTCATCAACAATCAAGACGACTTCAACGCCTATTGCACGCTCGGCCGCAACATGAGCATCAACAAGGGTGTCTTCAGTCTCACGGACAACGAAGCGGAAATCGCCGTCGTGCTCGGCCATGAGATGGGCCACGGCATGAAAGACCATCCGGCGAAAGGCGCGAAGCGCGCGCTCGGCCCTGCCATCGCGGCAGCTGCGCTCGGCGGGTCGGCGCTCGCCAATATCGCAGCCGCCCTCGTCACGAACAACGGCATCACGAAGCCGCAGGAATGGGAGGCCGACAACCTTTCGTTCGAATACATGACGCACACGAACTACAACCCCGGCGCGACGGCCGCGATCTGGCAGCGCGTCATCGAGCAATACGGTGACAACAACTCGCCGATCACGGCGCGCATCTCCGACCATCCGTCGAACAGCGCCCGGCGCGACAACTATCAGAAGAAGCTCAAAGAATACAGCGATGGCCACGTCGAAGTCACGACGGACGGCGTCGTCAAAGTCAACGGCAAGGAATTCTGCATCCCGGCCGCCACGGGCAGCATGAGCAGCCACGAGCGCGCGTTCTTCGTCCAGGGCAACCTCGCAGCCGCCTATCACAACGGCCACAACACCTCCGACGCGACCGTCGACGGCACCACCGTCCTCCTCGGCGCCCAACCCGTCATCACCTGCACGAGCGGCGACGAAGACGCGCAAACCCTCTGCGACCGGCTGAACAAGATTAAGGACGGGAAAGCGAAGAAATAAGCTCACGACAACTGCATAGAGATATCCTTCCATGCAAAAAGACGATTCCGAAAACCTTTTAGTTCTCGGGACCGTCTTTTTTTTGGGGATGAATCAAAGCGACGCTTGGACAGAATTGCGCATGCCATCCGGCACGGCAAGCATATCCATTGCCTCTTTCGCAGATACCTTCATCGAGGCCATAAGTGCGCGAACCGCTTTTATCATTCCATTTGTCTCGCCTCTCGCCTCGCCTCTTGCCTCGCCTCTCGCTTCGCCTCTCGCTTCGCCTTCCATCAAAGCTTTCTCTACTGCTGCACGTTTTTCTTCTGCAAATTCACGTCCCATCCTCGTCATACGAACTCTCTCCTTCATTTTGATGTATGTTTGTTCATCTATGATCTTCTCGCAAAATACAATCATGCCGGGCAAGACGAAGTTCAAGGTTTCTTCATCCGCAATCAGCTCGGACAGTTCATACGCTCTGCGAACGGCTTGTTGTTTTGCCTCTTTTGTCCGATAGGTCAGTGGGGCAATCATAAACTGCATGCAGTCCGTATCATCGAGCGGCTGACTCTCCTGCAACTTCGAAGACAGCCTGCAAAAAATTTCGTCCCCAGACAAATCACTGAGGAACGCCGTATCCAGACGCAGGCAAATGGCGCCCGCTTGCAACCGATCGTTTGTTGTCCCCCTTGTCACATCGGCCGTGTAGATGACGATCATGCGTAAGACAGGAAACTTCCGATGTCGTTCGTAATATTTCGTCAAAACGCCAGTCAGATAGTTGGCATATTTGAGCTTGTCCTTCTCGTCATAATCGCTTTCGTAATCGACGATGGCAAACGTCCCATCCGCCAGTTCGAAAAGATTGTCGATACGAAGTTCCATTGCCTTGATGGTCGGAAGGTTCGTCGGCTCGACACGGACGATTTCCGGCAAATCCAATCCATAGGCTTTGAAAGATTTGTTCCGCATCCTCTCGCCCATGAACTTGGAGAAAATATCCTTGTTTTGATAGGCGATTTCCGTATCTGCGCTCTCCATACAGAGCCTCCTCCCGTCTTCCACCAGTTCTCTGCTCATAGTTTACCATAGTTTTCATACGGTTTCAATCGAACAAGCAGAGGAGAAAAACGCGCAAGCGCGGCGTGTGCCGGTGCTTGCGCGTGATAATCAAATAGATATCTGCTCATTTCACAATCAATTCAGAGACAGGGGCACTGAGCATTTAGCGAGACGTGAGACAACATCGTGCAATGTTAATTGTCAATGAGCAAAAAGATTTATACTTACATTATAATACGAATCTGGGACGTTAGTTCTGCCAAACACACGCATTTTATCCTCTTTACTGACAGCCTTGCGAGTACCATAGCTAACAGAATACCATCGTCCTTGTCGACCCATATCATCAAAGTGAATCTCGATATTCCTTGAACCGCTTCAGCACTTCCTCCCAATCCGCATCGGAAACATCTCCAGCATACGATTTCAACTGATGCATCGCAATCCGCGCAACGCGTGATGGCTGTATCGTCGATTCATGATCCAGTGGAATATCTGACCAATCCTGTAATTGAAAATCATAGGGCAAACGCGGCTCTGTTGATGTGATTTTCATCGCCACAACGGTAACGCGTTCTTCCTCCACGGAAAGAATCAGTACTGGACGAATCTTCCCTTGACTTGCATCTTCTTCAAAAGGAAACCGTGCATACCACACCTGATGCGGCTTAATTAGCTGCGCGATAAGCGCTTCCCTGTCGTTCAGCGTCCGTCACCTTCTCATAGTCCTTTTCCCACACGTCGTCCGAAAACCACGGATCCGTTTTGGAAATCGTCGTCTCACCGCGTTCGTTTGTCTTCGTGTTTCGCTCGATAACTGCACGCGTCTTTAGCGGGTCTTCCCGCATGATGTCTTCAAACATCAGCATGGCAAAGCACCTCCCTTGTTTTCACTTAATTATATCGTTCTTGCATTCTTATCGTCAAGGAAATTCTGTTCTTCTCCTAACAAAAAGAAGACGAACCGAAGCATCGCCATCTTCTGGCAACACTTTGGTTCGCCTTTCATTGAACGATTTCACCCGACGAGCTCATACCCCGCATCGGTGATGACCGCTTTGAATTCGTCCTGCGGGATGTCGCGCGTCGCTTTGACGCTCGCTTTGCCTCCCTCGAGGTCGACGGTGACGTCCGTCACGCCATCCATTTTTGCGAGCGCGTCGTGGACGTGCTTCTGGCAATGCGCACACATCATGCCTTCGATTTTCAGTGTCTTTTCCATGGTTTCTGCCTCTTTCTCTGGTTCGTTCGTGGAAACTTCGGCAACAGCGGCAGGTTCTGCCGTTGCGTTATGAGGAACTGCGGCAGCTGCCGCATGATCTGGCTGAAAAAAGTTCAAACGCAGGGCGTTCAGCACGACGCAGACGCTCGAAAGGCTCATAGCGGCGGCGCCGACCATCGGCGAGAGCTTGATGCCAAACGCCGGGTACAGCACGCCGGCTGCGACGGGGATGCAGATGACGTTGTAGATGAGCGCCCAGAAGAGATTTTCCTTGATGTTTTTGAGCACCGCTTTCGACAAGCGAATGGCGCTGACAGCATCGAGGAGGTCGCTTTTCATGAGCACGGCATCCGCGCTCTCGATGGCAACGTCCGTGCCCGCGCCGATGGCGATGCCGAGGTCGGCCTGCGCGAGCGCCGGCGCGTCATTGATGCCATCGCCGATCATGGCGACGCGATGGCCAGCCGATTGCAGCTTCTTGACCTCGTCGGCCTTGCCGCCCGGCAGCACGCCCGCGATGACGTGGTCGATGTTCATGCGCTTGCGCATGGCTTCGGTCGTGCGCGCATTGTCGCCTGTCAGCATGACGACATCGATGCCGAGCTGCTGGAATTTTGCAATTGCCGCGTGGCTCGTCGCCTTCGGTTCATCTGCTGCGCCAAGGATGCCAATAATGCGATTGTCTTCCGCAAAAAGAAGCGGTGTCGCGCCCTCGTCCGCAAGCGCGTTCAGATGGCCCGTCACATTCGTTGTGTCTGCCTTCCGTTCTTCCATGAACGCAACGTTGCCTGCTGCATAGTGATGACCGTTTGCTGCGGCCGTGACGCCCTTGCCGAACGTTGCTGCGAACTCTGACATGGTAACCGGTGCAATCCCCTGCTCTTTCGCCTTTGCAACGACAGCCGAGGCGAGCGGGTGCTCGCTCTGCTGTTCGAGGCCTGCCGCAATGGCAAGCAATTGTTTTGCGTCGATGCCGACAGGCGTGACGCTCGTGATGCGCGGCCTGCCTTCCGTGATCGTGCCCGTCTTGTCCATGACGACGGTATCGACGGCTTGCGCCGTCTCGAGCGCTTCGCCGGATTTAATCAAGATGCCATTCTCCGCGCCCTTGCCCGTGCCGACCATGATGGCGACGGGCGTCGCGAGGCCGAGCGCGCACGGGCACGAGATGACGAGGATGCAGATGGCGATGGAGAACGCGAACTCGACGCTCGCATCCATCAGGAGCCACGCACCGCCCGCGAGGAGCGCGACGGCGATGACGGCCGGCACGAAGACACCCGCGATCTTGTCCGCCATGCGCGCGATCGGCGCCTTGGACGCGCTCGCCTCGTCGACGAGGCGGATGATCTGCTGGATCGTCGCATCCTCGCCGACACGGTCGGCACGGAAATGAATTGCGCCTTGCTGGTTCATCGTCGCGGACGTGACCGTATCGCCCGGCTGCTTCGCCACGGGCATCGGCTCGCCCGTGATGGCCGACTCGTCGACGCTCGTCTGCCCCGTAAGCACCGTGCCGTCCGCAGGGATGCGCTCGCCCGGGCGCACGATGATTTCGTCGCCGACACGCAGTTCTCCGACCGAAACGACGGTCTCGACGCCGCCGCGCACGACGGTCGCCTCGCTCGGCGCGAGATCCATGAGCGTTTCGAGTGCCCGGCTCGTCTCGCCTTTCGCCCGCGCTTCGAGGAATTTGCCGACCGTGATGAGCGTGACAATCATGCCAGCGGACTCGAAGTAGAGATTCGTGCTGTACTCCGTCACGAGCGCCCAGTCGCCATGCCCCATGCCATAGCCCATGCGGAAAATCGCAAACGCACCAAAGAGCGCCGCCGCCATCGAGCCCATGCCGACGAGGCTGTCCATATTCGGCGCGCCCCGGAAGAGATTTTTGAAGCCCGAAATATAATACTTGCGGTTCAAATACATGATGGGCAACACGAGCAAGAGCTGCGCGAATGCAAACGTGATTGCATTCTCCGGCCCGTCGAAGAGCGCGCGCACGCCATCGGGCACGGGCAGGCCGAACAACCGTTCGAACAATCCATGCATCGCGATATACATCGTCGGGATCAAGAAGACAATCGACCAAATGAGTCGATGCTTCATCTCCGCAATGTTCTTCTTCACAGGGTCGGCGATGGCCGCGCCGCCTGTTGGCGCGTTCGCGCTTTGCTCTGCGTTCCCATGGACGCTTGCTCCATAACCGGCATCTTCGACGGCCGCGATGATGGCCGCCGTACTCGTCGCGTTCTCGTCATACGCGAGCTGCATCGAGTTCGTCAAAAGGTTCACGTTCACGTCCTGCGTACCCGTGACCTTCTCGACCGCTTTCGTCACGCGCGCCGAGCACGCGGCGCAGCTCATGCCCGTGATATCAAATTTCGCTTTCTTCATCGAATAAATTCCGCCTCCCACGATTTTGGCGGCTTTCGTCTCCTACAACGATTTACTTCATGACTTTTTGCAACGTCGCCACGAGCTCGTCGACGACCTCGTCGTGCCCTTCGCGGATGTCATCGACCACGCACGTGCGGATGTGCTGCGCGAGCAGCTCTTTGTTAAAAGAATTCAACGCTGACTGGATCGCACTGACCTGCGTGAGGATGTCGACACAGTAGCGGTCGTCCTCGACCATCTTCGTTACGCCGCGCACCTGTCCTTCGATGCGCTTGAGGCGCGAGACGAGACATTTGTATTCCTTGCTCGCCTTGTCGCGATGCTTGTGCTTCACGCAGCCCGCGCATGAAGACTCCCCGTCGCCATGGCAGCAAGACGTTGTTTCTTCCGGCATTCCGATACCCCCTTGTGGTATATTGCTCATGCAACATCATATACCCCCAGCAGGTATTTGTCAACAAGAAAAGCCGCCTGCAGGAAATGTGCATCATCGATGCTGTTTCTGCAGGCGGCAAAATCATCCGTCATTGGAGCACATCCCCGTGGCTCACTTCGCGCCCATCACGCGCGCAATCATCTGCTCGCGGTCTTCCCCGCCAAAGGCCAGCTTCACGAGGACCTCTGCTGTTTCCCGCGAAGAAGCGCATCGCAAGAGATACCGTGCGATCCCGCCCGCGAGCTTCTTTTGCTGCTGGTCGAGTTTTTTCTTCCATGCAGGGAACACGGCCGATTGGACGGCGTTTTCGAAATCCGTCATCGTCGGCCATTCCGTCGACGCCAGTTTTTGCGCGACGCGTTTCTCGAAGCTCGTCGTCTGGTCGAAATCCGGGTGCGCGAGCGTCGTAGCGGCGGCTTGCAAGATGCTGTCCTTGTGCAGTTGGAAAAAGCCAGCGCGCTCCGGGCCTCCGCTGCCCGGCAGGAACGCCTTGTCGAGATTGCGGACGGCGAGGAGGATCATCGCTTGATATTTTTCCTTGCGGACGCGCGGGTTCGTCCCGATGAGATCGTCCATGCGCCGGTAGACCGTTTCCCTTTCGCCGAAATACGACGCGCTCGCCGCGACGAACGTCCCCTGCATGAGCGGAATGCTGCCGACCATCATCATCCCCATGCGCTGGATGCCGACAGACTTCAGCGCGGACTCCACCTGGAGGTAGTTGAGGAATCCGGCACGCCCTTCATAGAGTCCCCGTTCGAAGCATTCTCCGAGATTCTGCGGAATGTTTTTCGCGAGCAGCAGCTGCTGCAAGTGATGATTGAGCTCCGCATCGGGAAACAGCAGGCAGGCCGTCCGGTCCTTGATGTTGATATGTTCCGCGTCTTGACGGAAATTCTCGGGAAAAACCGCATCATATCCATTTTCCAAGATGGCAAATCCGCAAGGTTTTCCTTTTCGGAAAAACACGGTGGGAAACATCTGCAAAGCATGATAGAGCATGAAATATCCAGCTCCTTCCATTCATATATTTGAAACCCGCCCACAAGGAACATGCGAATCGCGGCCCGTTGATATTGCAAACGCATTTCATAACAAAGTTTCATTCTGTTTATCGTACGAAAATGGATTTTCTTAAACAACCAACCGAATATTTTTCTAGCCGTTCAGCAAAATGACGTTCAAAGCGAAAAATCCCACGCACAAAAAAGGCCTCTAATCAAAGAATCAGAAGCCTTCCTATTCTCCCCATGCCGCAGGATTACCGTTTCATGTCGATCGCAGTTTTCACCATCTCGTCCCCCACGGTGATGATCTTCGAATTCGACTGAAAACCGCGTTGCGTGATGATCATATTCGAAAATTCCTCGGCTACATCCACGTTCGACATTTCAAGTTCTCCCGGAGTAATCGTCACGCCAAAGTCTCCGGCCTTGATGATTGTCGGAGCGCCAGAATTGTCACTTTCTTGATACAGGCTTGTCCCCTTCTTGACAAGGCCTGCGGAATTATCAAAATGCGCAACTGCCACTTGTGCCTCAGGACGGCGCGCGCCATTCGAGTAGATGCCGGTAATGATGCCCGAAGCATCAAGTTCTACGCTTTGAAGCGTCCCTATCGGCCCAGTGACCGGCACCGATGCGCCTGTTTCATAAGTGCCATCCGTCATCACCGCCGTCGTACCATCGCTGAACGTAAGTGTTACTGGATGATTCTGGCTGGCAACCGCCTGCGTCAGCCCCGTCTCTCCAATCGCTTCTTTCAAAGGGGAATCAAGGGTCAACGTAACATCATTCGTTCCATCCGTTAGCGTGATGGTGTCACTGCCAACAGCCGCTCCAGATTTCAAGCCCCAGTCGGAGGATACGTTCAAATCCGCATCCATCGCGACCACGGTATATTGTCGGCCGTCAAGGCTGACGGTAAATGGATATTGCTCGGTTACGCTGCCTTTTGTGAGGACATCTGTATGATACACCACATTCTGTCCTTTGGGGACTTCAAAGGTAGCCGCCGGAGACAAGGTGACCGTTGCCGTATTGCCATTTTCATCCACAATTTCTGCAGTCGTCGCACCGAGCGGCACGTCATCCTTATACGTCCATGTTCTTCCGTCATTGGGGACGCCCCCGACGCGGAATTGCTTTCCCCCGAAAGAAATATTCATCTGGTCCGGAACCGTGCTGATCTCGGTGATCGTCTTGTTGGTGGTCCCGATCAACTCCTTTCCGAAGGGGATCTTGATATCCTCCGTGCCAGACGTCGTATCAATGATGCCGTCTTTTGCCATCCACCCTTGTACAAAATGGCCGCTGCCCGGCAGGACGTAGTTCCCTTCTGCATCAAAGGAAAAGGCGCCGTCACGAGTATAGTACGTATCATTGCCGTGCTTCACCACAAACAAGCCATCACCAGAAAGGCACAAGTCCGTGTTCTTGCCGGTGGCAACGGGCGCTCCATCCTTGAATATCGTATCGATGCTTCCGGTTTGGACGCCCAGGCCAACTTGATAGGGATTCGTGCTCCCGATGTTTCCATTCGAAGCAGATGCATCCTTCATCTTCTGAGAGAGCATATCCTCAAATGTCATCCGGCCGGATTTGAACCCTACGGTGTTCACATTGGAAATGTTGTTGCCAATGACGTCCATCCGGGTTTGATGCCCTTTCAGCCCTGACGCACCCGTGAACAATGAACGAATCATACTTCAGTCCCCCTTCCACTCGTGCAGGTGGGACGCATCCGTCATTCAGCGCCCCCATGCCCCCAAACGGTCCGGCACAACCCGCATTCTGGAAAACATTGCGTGTTAAAATCTATTGCAACCACAATTATATCATGTTTTATAACATGATTCTACTATTTGTATCGCGAAAATTCAATTTTTCTAATTGATTTTTCCAACACTCAAGCAAATTTCCGTATCACTAAGGCCGACATCACGCCATCCGCACACAGGCCAGCTTGCCATAAAACGCCATGCCAAAGCACCGCATCGGCACCGCTTCGCACGCTTTGAGTTCGTCTGCGTAGTCATGCGCCTCGATCTGTGCGAGCGCCTCTTCCGCTTTCGCGGCGAGCTCTTCTTCTCGTTCCGCGATTTTTAGCTCCATCACGACGCCGGGACGTCCTTTCTCTTTCGGCAGGATAGCGACATCATAGCGACCATAGCCCGATTCGCGGTTCGAGCGAACTTCATAATCTGGCACGAGCACCGCCGTCAGGCCGAGGATGAAGCCATGATAAAACGCCTCCTTGCCTTTCGCCGTGTCAAACGTGCTCGCCACGCGCTCAAGATAACTTCCAAGCCCGTCCTCGAGCCGCTCCGCATCGCCGCCGAACATCCAGTCCAGCAGGCGCACGAGCATCGACATGCTGTATCCTTTTTGATAGCGCTTGACGATTTCATCGCCGAGCAAGGTCTGCATTTCCATATTCGGCAAGCGGAGCGTGTATTCTTTCCGCACGCCGACGCGCCGCGTGCGCACGGCTGTCAGATACCCCGTGGTGCAGAGCATCGTATAGAGCGCGTCTTCATCTCTCCCGATATCGCTGTAGATGACACCCTCGCGCAAATAGCTTTGAACCGTCCCGCCTTGCTGGAGCGTTTCGAGACGTTCGAAATGCTCTCGGTCGGTACTCTTCATGAGTTCGGCGATGACGGCGTTGCCGGACGTATTCACCCAATAAGTCGCGGGCTCGCAACCATACGCGAAATAATTGATCACCGACCACGGATTATAGATTTCATGCCCGTCGAATCGATAACCATCATACCATGTGCGGATTTCCGGCATTTTGTCCGTATGACCGAGATTGCTGGCCATCTTCTGGACTTCCTCCGACGTGAAACCGAAGGCCGTCGGATATTTCATCTGCAAGACGCTATCAATCGAAAGATTATTCAGATCCGAGAAAATACTTTCTTTCGAAATGCGCAAAACGCCCGTGAGCACGGCGAAGTCGAGCGAGGGATTCGTCTTCAGCGCCGTCGTGAGGAACGTACGGAAGAAATCAATGGCTTCGTCATAAAAATCGCGTTCCCATCCTGTTTGGATCGGCACATCGTATTCATCGAGCAGCAAGACTGGTTTCCTGCCATAATGTGCTTCCATCATCCGAAGCAACACTACAAGTGTATTTTTGAGTTCTTCAAAAGGTGCTTTGGAACGATACACCGCTTGCAGGAACGCTCGATCCTCCGCATCCACACGATCGCTCTCGCGCAAGCATTTTTGCTCTTGCGCCACTTGCTGTAGCCCGCTGACAATCCTGGATTGCATGGAAGTCCAATTGAGCGCTTTCCAACCGCGAAGCGTCAGAAACAGCACCGGCCGCGTCCCCATCTCCGCCATCATCGCCGCATCGTGCGAAACAGCGAGGCCGTCGAAAAGCTTCCGATGCTCCTCTGCCCCTTCGATATCGAAGAAATACCGCAGCATCGACATCGTCAGCGTCTTGCCGAACCTGCGTGGCCGTGTGATGAGCGTTACTTTCGAATGACCCGCAAAAAAATCCGTGATGAATGATGTCTTGTCAACAAAATAATACTGTTCACGCACTTCCTTGAAATCATCCGCCCCGATGGGCATGACCGTATTCATGTCCCGCACCTTCCTTTGATGTTTTCTTTCCAGTATACCATAATTCCGCAAGAAAACATCTAGCTTTGAGAGGATGCCCCGACATTCATGCAAAAAGCCGCCCGCAAGGAGCGTGCACACCATGCGCGTTCTGCGGGCGGTGGGATGGTTATTGGAGCAGGCTGATGACGTTGCCTGCGTTCTGGTTCGCCTGCGCGAGCATGGCCTGCGCGGACTGGGCGAGGACGTTCGCTTTCGTATAGTCCGTCATTTCCTTCGCCATGTCGGCGTCACGGATGGTGGATTCGGAGGACTGGACGTTTTCGTGGGCGGTGACGAGGTTCGCTTCCGTGTACTCGAGCTCTTCCTGATACGCGCCGATGGTCGTCTGCGTGTCGAGCGCCTTGCCGAGCGCGGCATCGAGGATGGCGAGCGAGGCCACGGCTTTCTCGCGTGTCGCGACGCTGATGGGCGTGCCGTCGGCAGAAGCGACGCCGAGCGCCGCCGCCCGCATATTCGGCAGGAACACCGTGAGGTTCTGATTCGCCCGCGTGCCCGTCTGGATTTTCAGCCCGTCATTGAGCGGCTGCTCCGGCCAGTAGACCGTCAGGCCGTCGATGAGGCTCGAAGCAGATTCTGGCTCGTCCCAAAGGTCGGCCGTGATGGTTTCGGAAAGGATGCTCTCCGCCGTTTTCGTCGGACCGTATCCCGCATCCGAACCTGTGAGTGCGCCTGTATCGTTGTTATCGAGGTTAATCTTAGATAATCTCAAGATATCATCGCTACTACCTATATGATCCCTAGCCCACGCTTGTTTAGCATCAGAATAATCCTGCAACGTGCATCCTATATCATTCGGGAAAAACGGTATCTGGTCTTTGGAAGTCACGCCCCCTGTGTACATTTTAAAACGGTACATAAAATAGCCTAATGCACGCGCATCTTCTCCATCAAATTTTCCAGACAGCAAATCTTTCATGGGCATCAATCGGTTATTCGACATTTCGCCATCGCCATACATTTCATCCGCAAGTCTTTGGATTCGATTTTTCTCTTCGTCATCAATGCCGGTGACAAGCGCTGCCAATCCTTTTGTTTGCCACTCTAGCGCATCGCTATAATGAGCTGGACGAGCAGAGGTATTGCCTGCCGTCCAACCAACGATTACCTGACTCCAATTCGCCGCCAGCGCCGCTTGCGCGATCCCTTCCGTCAATGCGCGATCGAGCTTCCTGCCGACCGTTCCGTCCTTCCGCTGCGGGTCGCCGTCCACGTCCGCCAGCAGCATATTCTTGTAATAGTCCGTATTGATGGTAAGCGTCATGCCATTCGTGTCGCCGTTCGCGTCTTCCGATGTCGCGAGCCAGACGGGTTCTGTTGAATTCTCGTCGCTTGCGAACTCCACATGGAGCTCGTTGCACGTCGAGCTCGCATCGCCGAACGCGAAGCCGTACGTCTCGCGCACGAGGCTGATGGCGTTGTGTACCCATTCCGTGTCCATTGCGTTGATGATGGTCTGCTCGAGGTCCGTGAGCGTCGTCTGCTTCCATTCGCCCGTCAGCAGGTATTTGCCGTTGTACGTCACGAGCGCGTTGTCATTGATCTGGTCGATGGACTCGTTCAGTTCCTTCTGGATGGTCGCGCGGTCCGCGTCCGTGTTCGTGTCGTTCGCCGCGTCGATGGCCTTCGCCTTCATCGTGCGCAGGATGCTGACCGTCGAATCCACCGCGCCCTCCGCCGTGCGCAGGAGGCTCCGGCCGTTCTGCGTGTTCTCCACGTCCTGCCCGAGGCTGCGGATCTGTGCGCGCATGCGCTCGGAGATGCTGTATCCTGAAGCGTCATCGCCTGCGCCATTCACTCTCATGCCGCTCGCCACTTTTTTCAGCTGCTTGCCGAGCGACGTATCATTCTTCTTCAGCTGCCCGAGGGCCGCCATCGTGCTCCCATTATTCATCACGGTCATCGCCATGACAGATTCCTCCCATTCGTCCCTGCACCTGTGCTCTCCGTTCTTCCTTGATGCCTCTTTCTGGGGCGTTGTTATTTATAATGCTAAGATGATATTTTATAACATAATAGATAACATGATTTCACTATGTATATCGAATAAAAGTGATTTTTCTTAAGTGGTTTTTCCATCTTTTTCCGATAAAATTTTATCATGATTTATGATTATCGTTTAGTCATGTCATACGAGCTTGTTGTCAGTTATAATAAAAATATCGAGGTGTTTTTTATGACTGAAAAACTGAGGATTACATCCAAGCTTCGTGGTGCTGATGGTTACAAGACGTTTTCCGTCCGCATCCGAGCGGAGATCATTGATAAGATTGACGACATTTCAAAACAAACCGGCCGCAGCCGCAATGAGCTCATCGGCATGCTGCTGGATTTCTCGCTGAAGAACAGCGAGGTCGTATAAATCGCAACCACACAAAAAGGCTGTTGCACCGCCCCTCGTCTTCCAAAAATGTTGGAAAACGGGAGCGGCTGCAACAGCCTTTTGCTTTTGAACGTTGATTCACACCCGCCGCACGCACTCGGACGGCAGCGCGCGGATGAACACGCTTTCTTCTTGATAATGCTCGTGGTAGTATTGGCTCCACGAGAGAAACAGCTGCTTGCGGGCGCGCGTGATGGCGACGTAGAACAGGCGCTTCTCTTCCGAGAGGTCGCCTTTCTTGATGGCAGGATAGCCGGGGAACGTATATTTCTGGCAGCCTGCGAGGAAGACGTAATCGAACTCCGCGCCTTTCGCCTGATGGATCGTGAGGATCGGGATGCGCTGGTTCTTCGTCAGCGCGTCGAGGTCCGTCGTCGAGAGCGTCGTGTAGCGCAGGAATTGGAAGACCGCGTCCATGGGCGTCAGCGCCTTGTCATCGAGTTCGCGCGCGCGACGGAAGAGATCGCGGAGATTCTCGATGCGCTGCTCTTCGTGCGTGCGCGTGTAGTAGTCCTTCATGCCGAGTTGGACAACGATCTCGCCGAGCGTCTGCCAGGGACGGAGCGCCGTGACCTGCTGGCGCAGGCCTGCGATTTTCTCGGCGAGCGGCGCAAAGGCCGGCAGATACTTCGCAATGCAGGCGCGGCGCGCCCCCGTATTCGGACGGATGTCGCGCTTGATGGCGTACATAAGGAGCTCGGCCGTCGCGCAGATGTCGTCGTAGGCATCGTGCGACGAAGCGTGCTCGACTTCGTAGATTTTGCCGAGGTATTCGAGCTTGTGATTCGGCAGATTCGGATGGAAGCGACGGAAGATGTCGAGCGTGTCAAAAGAGCCCGCGTCATCTATGGGATCGAGCTCCAGCCGCGCGAGCTCGCACGAGAGCATCTGCAGATCATACGCGACGTTGTGGCCGACGAGGACTCTGCCTTTCGCAAATTTGCAAAATGCTTGAAGCACGTCCTTCGGCTCTTCGCCGTTTTCCTGCAAAAATACATCCGTCAAGCCATGCACGCGGACAGCATCGCGGCCGACGGGAATGGACGGGCGCAGATAGTGGATAAAGCTCTCTGCAATGCTGCCATCGGGCGCGAGGCGCACGCCAGCGATCTGCACGATTTCGTCCTGCGCGGGATCGAGACCTGTCGTCTCCGTGTCGAACACGACGATGTTCCCAGCCGCGAGCGCGTCAAGGAGCGGCGCGAATGGGTCGCCCGATGTACGCGCCGCTGAATCGAGATAGTCCGTCATGCGCACGCCAGCACGGCGATACTCCGTGGACATGATCGTGCGGACAGTCGTAGCGCCAATGCCGCGCACATAACGCTGCAAGACCCGCATGAGACTCGCGACATCGTGACGATTCACGAGCAGGCGCAAAAACGCGAGCGCATCCTTGATTTCCTGCCGCTGGAAGAAACGCGTGTCGTCGATGAGCAAAAACGGCAACGCGCCCGCCGACTGCCGGCCGATGGCTTCGAAGTGCGCCGAAAGCTCTTTCGCGTAACGATTGCTGCGCACGAGCACGGCGATGCGGCGATATTCTGTCGGCGGCAGGTGCAGAATGCGGTAATAAATCCACTGTGCTTCCTCGTCGAAGCCGCTGGCCCCCTTGACCTCGATCAGCTCGCCCGGCTCGTCGCTCTCCGCCTCGAAGCCGTCAGGGTACACGGCGGCCACGCGCTGCGGGAACAGCCGCTGCAAGGCGCCATACGACGCATCGAGCAATGTCTTCGTCGCACGGTAATTTTCCGACAGCACGACACGCACCGGCGCTTTCGATTGGACGAAGCGCTGCACGACGGCCTCGGGATGCGAGCCGCGCCATTCGTAGATCGTTTGGAACAAATCGCCCGCGAGGAGAATCTTGCTATCGCCGAACATCGTTTCCAAGATGCTGTATTCGAGCAGGCTCGTGTCCTGCGCTTCGTCGATCTGGATGTAGCGATACCGCTCCGCCCAGCGCGCCGCGACGTCTTCCTGCCGCAAGAACTCTTTCGCCCGCACGATGAGGTCGGTGAAATCGAGCCCGTGGGATTCCTGGAGCCGCAGGTCGTAGCTGCGCAGGAAGCGCGCGCCGCGCATTTTCCAGCCTTCGAAAAAACGCGGCTGGCGCTCATAGCGGTCATTGACGCAGAGCGCGGCAAACGCGTCCGGCCGTTCCGCGTAAATGCGGTTCAGCACCGTACGCACGTCAGCGGCAGGATCGCCCGTGAAGACATCCCACTCCGCTTGCCGCTCTTTCATGTACGCAAAAAGGCGTGCGATCGTCGCCGATGGCACGCCAAAATCGTCCGGCAGTAGCTCGCGGATCAGCGTGCGGCTGTCGGCCTCATCAAAAATGACAAAATCCGTAAACAGGTCGGAGCGACGCTTTGACTCCGTCTTGATGACATCATAGCAAAAGCCGTGAAACGTCCGCACGACGACGCGGTCGCCGCCGAGCTCTTCTCCCGTACGCGCCAGGATGCGATCCTTCATCTCCTGGCACGCCTTGTTCGTGAACGTCAAGCAAAGGATCTCCTCCGGCTCGGCACGATGCTCCGTCAAGATGTTCGCAATGCGATACGCAAGCGTATCCGTCTTCCCCGTGCCGGCCGGGGCGGTCAGCAAGATGTGATGGTCGAAATCTTCGGCGACGGAACGCTGGCGAGCGTTTAGTTTTGAAAGGTCAAGCATACCGCATCTCCTCGAAACAAGCAACAGCATGAAAGGGCTGTGGGCGCTCAAATCGGAGCCTTCCCCTCAGGAGACAATGTCATTAAGGCGAAGCGGTCATTCAAACTTCTGCCTCCCTCTCCGAGGGAGGGGGACCGCGAAGCGGTGGAAGGTGCCCCCTGTACGGTAAGCGCCTAACAAGACGCCGGATTCCTCCCAGCCAGATTTCGTGAGATAATCAGGCAAAGCATTCATGGTTCGCAAAGTTTTAAAACTTGTAGAACTCATGCAACCGTCTGAACTCACACTGGCCGGGAGGTTTTCATTTTGAGCAGACTTTCAAACG